>Ga0136643_10006474_pt1 | contig 16770 bp, 11 predicted proteins | sample TergutLab28metaG_FD_96883 | JGI IMG/M metagenome (GOLD analysis project Ga0136643, IMG submission 96883) | Labiotermes labralis P1 segment gut microbial communities from Petit-Saut dam, French Guiana - Lab288 P1 (version 3) (version 3) | ecosystem: Host-associated > Arthropoda: Insects >... | reverse complement strand
TAGTAATATAAACAGCCAACTAGATGCAACAATAACAGATTTTATTGATAATTACAATCAGCTCAACATGTTTCGGGCGATAATTTCGCCCATCCTCAGGAGCACTAGACTGTGTTTACAGCTTGTGTTATAAAGCACAGACGATGCTGCTTGCTGGCAGCATCGTCGATGCTTTTTACTATAAGCTGCAAACACAGTCTAGTGCTCCTGAGGATGAGCGAAATTATCGCCCGAAAAATGCTGAGCTGATTGTAATTATCAATAAAATCTGTTACTGTTGCATCTAGTTGGCTGTTTATATTATTAGAATAGAGATATTTCTTTCCAGTTACTATGTCCGAATGTGTGACGCCCTGCAAAGAAAGGCGCTATCAAGCAAAGCACCGTATGTACTATACTGTAAATTTATGTATACTTGGTACAGCTCTTTCTTATTGTTAGAACACGTGATCGCTCTTGGGCCACCATTATTTGTAGATTCAGAATTTATTTCCTTTGCAAGTTAGTAAATACCTTTCATAACGAAACATATTTAAAAGAAAGTCATAGATTTCAATGCGTGCATTCAATGTGTCTATATACGTTTGATGCAATAGTGATCTGAATAATGATACAAAGGAAAGGTTTACGATGTTCGAGGTGAAAATCGGTTCGTCGCCCAATACCAAACACTGAGCAGTTCAGTAGATTCTAGAAGAAAGTCACAGTCTCTCAGACTGACAGACATGATCTCTGCTATAAGCGTTCACTTTGTGTAATTTATACAAAGAACGCACAGTAACATAATTACACTGGGGAGCACTGTAGACAGCGATTGTTTAAATATTCTCAGTCAACTGACGGGTGACGTTTACTTGAGCTCTTCTGGGTCCTGACGTAAATAAGACGCAGTTGTAAAGACTTGATTGTAATGTACTGTTTGCATCTCAAAGCGTAGTACTCTGCTGAAGGGAGATGGGGTAGCTCAGTGTGCGCAGCTACGGAGCTGAAGGCTGGGCAACGCAGGAATCCTTATTTAATTTCAGGCAAGGGAAAGATTTTTCTGCTCTTCGAAGGACTCAGACCGGATCTGGGGTCCACTCAGCCTCCTATTCAATAAATACCGCGACTGTAGGTCCAGGACTAAAGCAGCCGTTACATGAAGCTGACCGGTCAACTCACTCTAGCGCCTACACTTCTCCATACGCCTTCAGAACTTGTACAAGAACAATTTTATCTTTGTCACGCACTTGGCATGTAGTTACGTCCCTTTTCATGAGGAACTGTAAGAAAATAAACCTGCACAATGTTTTCTTGTTGCATTATGCTTTCTCACCAGGCTATATATATATATATACCTTTTGTTTTACTGGGGAACTCCTATTTTGCCTCAAGTCCCGTAACATTCGCTAATGTAATGCACGATACCGCTCGCAAAGTGGAGTCACAACAAGACACGAATTTATCAGGGTTTTCAGACAGCGTGTTGCGTGACTATACGTTAATCATATTTCGAAAGAAAATTGCTGCTGCAGTTTGAAGTATTATGACCTTTATTCATTTCAAATTTTTCGGCGAACTCCAATGCAGAATTTTCCCGTAAAAGATTACGAACACTCAGACAAGAAATAAATTTTATACCAGAGGAGCCCCCTTGGAGTGTTACTGCATTATAATGCGCAAGACAGGCTTTATCATATCGAGGTAAAATATTAGTCAAAAAGATTTTAGGCGTTATGACCTAAGAACCTGTTTCTCCTCTGTGGAAGTACAGCCCAACTCGGTCCTAGGCCGCCTCATTGTTCAGGTTTCTAGATCACACACAATTAGACACACACACCCGGTAGGACTCCTCTGAGCAAGTGATCAGCTTGTCGCAGGGGCCGCTACGTACGAAACACACATCAAACACTACAGACGAACAACCATGCTCTCAGCCGGATTTCAACCCGCATACCCTGCAATGGAGCGGCTGCCCACCTACACCTTAGACCGCATTACCACCGGGATAGGTTTTACATAGCGCTTCCGTATTATAAGGTTACATGTTCCTACAAGATGTTGAGGTCCTTGGGATTTTTCATTGAACTAATCCTATCGGCCGCAATGTGACCCTGGGGTCAACTCAGCCTCGAACAAAAATTAATAAGGATAAAGGAGAAGGGGTTAAGGCGGCTGGTGCTTACGGCTGACAATTTATCACCTTCGTATGCTAATTGTTTAGAAATTTTGGGAGCCTCAACCTGTTGTAATCCTAAGGGCATATCCAGGCCTGTAATGGGATAGCTGTATGTTCCTGCAAGATAAAATTATTATTTATCTTACTAATTAACCAACTTGATGAGCAAAATTTTTTTTACAGTAAGTTTATTTCATGCCTCTACATGTTTCGAGCACATGTGCTCATCATCAGGAAGTCAAAATTGTATTATACAGCCTCTGGTATCATCACACCTATAGGTGGCCGTCCGGTGCACAGATTGAGAGAGGACTGTACAGAGGATGTCCACCTATAGGTGTGATGATACCAGAGGCTGTATAATACAATTTTGACCTCCTGATGATGAGCAAATGTGCTCGAAACATGTAGAGGCATGAAATAAACTTATTGAAAAACAAAATTTTGTGCATCAAGTTGGTTAATTACTAAGATAAATATACTGAGATGCACGGTCAGCAAAACATAAAAAAAAATAAAATTATTAGTTATGTCCAAAGAAGTCTAAAACTTTTGGTCACGTGGATCACGATTTTGCTGGACCACAGTGTCGAATGAGCATCAGAATCATAAGTTTGGGAATACAGCCATAGGCATTCTCTGAAGACACTCGTAGAAATTGAAGGCTGTAAACTGGAAGAAAGTTTAGCTCTTCGATTGCGCGTTGTTATCGCATATAAGAGTCGCGTTGCTGAGTGTGTTAGTTGATAGAAACTGAAGTGTGGTTTGGTTGGTTAGATATATTACTACTACTGCTACTAGTACTGTTACTGCTGCTGCTGTTACTAATAGTACTACTAATACTGTTACTACGGCTGCTACTGTTGCTACTACTACTATTACTGCTGCTGCTGCTAATGATATTGTTGCTTTTGTGTTATTAATGACTTCTCAAATTAGCGATAATATACAGATCTATTTGCATAGATATGCCTGGTTGATTCTTGTTTTTTTTTTTTTTTAAGTTTACCTACAGGCAGTTTGTCAGTCTAACATACTCTATTCACTAATCCGTGCATAACGCAAGACTTTTCCTTTTCTCGTAATTTTCGGTGTCACCATTCTGTTAAAATATTTCCTTCCACGTTTGAATGACTGTAAGAATGGAAGCTAGAATCCACCAATGCAATGAAGCGTGCTGTTGTCACCACAATAGAAGACATGTTATTCGCAACATATAACCTTAATAAAGGGAGATAATGTGTTGCCTTTAGTTATTTGACGAGATGCATTGCTGACACCTGGTGTTCTGAAAGCGCATAGAATGAGCAGTCTACTGAAAGCAACGAGCATTCATAAATAGCCGAGCGAGCTTTGGTTATCAGCTGGAACTCAATGACTTCTGATCGCCATTTGCCGACATACCTTTGTCTATTTCTGCCGTTTTGTTATCGATATCTAGTATTGTCCTCTGAAAGAGAGCAAAGTGGAAAAGTCAACCAAATACACATCTTACATACATATATTTAACGTATTGTTGTGTTAACAGATTTTTAGTGAAAGTGTAGACGTTTTGTCACACGTCACCATTTTATATTACAAACAAATAGCACTGAAATTGAAATCTGTCAAACTGTGTGTACTGCACTTTGTGAGCCCTGACGCTCTTCCCTCCCACCTCCCCCACCCCTTGTTGCACGACTACCCACAGTCTTTGCGTCACGCGTATTTTTTTGTTTGATGTGTTCAGTGACACTGTGTGTTTCTCTGTTCAGTTACAGGTCTTACCAATATCGCTGCCATTGCATTGTTCTTAAAATTGTAATATATAACTGCACTGTTTTGTGATGTAACGTCACGTTGTATAGCAGAAAGTTACCGACGTTTCGGAGGAGCATGCAGCTGCCTTTTTCAGAACGGAAGTAAATGTGTGGGTGTTGTCTAGATCTGTCTCTCATTAGTGCGCCAAAAGTACACAAACTAAAGTTCTAGTGATTAACTAAACACCATCAAGTGATGATTTGTGGGCGAGTGGATATAACTTCGCAAATGAGACTTTGTCAACTGATGATGTGTGGTAAGATTTGCACTCAGGCCGAAGTAGATCAGGTTACCCTTCAGCAGGAGGTTTCGTGGGCTCCACAGGCGGTCTGCATATTTCTTCGTCCTTTAGCCCATTTGTAGTCTCTATTATAACTGAGTTCCGAAGACTATGTCAAATTTGAGGTTCTCATGGCGATGAGTATTAAAACTGTGATCTTCTGGAGTGTAAAGACGTGCAGCCTGATGGATGATAACTATCATTCCAGCGAAATATACACAACCGTCTTCAAGAATGAAGATGGAGACAGTATGCTTATCGGTAATGCCGGTAACCTTCTGCCTGCCTACAGAGGTATCAGAGTCCAAGAGATGGTAGGAACTCTTTAATACGAGGTTGTGCTGATAAGTCCTTAGCCCGACCAGGAAGGAAACAAGCTACGTCGGCCAAACTCGGGATTTATTCAACATACTCCCCACGAAGCTCAATACACTTCTTAGCCCCTTGCTCCTACTTTTGCTAGCCACTCAAAAAAATTCAGAAGTTTGTCCGTCCTACCAGGTCTCCACGGCAGCAATGACCTCCGCGTCGGACAAAAAATGGCGAACTTTCAGTTGTTTTTTTCAGTCCAGAAAACAGGTGGTAGTCCGACGGGGCCAGATCCGGAGAATAGGGTGGGTGATCAAGACACTGGAAGCTCAGGTAGGCAGTTTCTTCTGGGTTGCAAGTGCCCGGTGAGCCGGGGAATTGTCGTGCAAGAACAAGACCCCCTTGATGACCTTCCCGCGGCGTTTTTCCTTCAAAATGTCCTTCAATTGCACCAGCAGAGATAAGTAATACTGCGCGTTGATAGTTTGGCCCTTTGAAAGATAATTAATGAGGAGGATGCCGTCTTGATCCCAAAAAATCGAGGCGAGAAATTTTCCAGCGGATTTTTGCACTCGGAATTTTTTGGGGCGGAGTGAGCCACTATGCCGCCACTCCATTGATTGTTGCTTTGTCTCCGGGTCATAGTGATATAACCAGGTTTCGTCCATGGTCTCCAATCGCGACAGGAAATTATTTGGATCGGGCCGAAAAAATTCCAAAAGTTGCTCAGACGACTGGCAGCTTTGACGTTTTGATCCGCGTCCAGGCATTTCGGGACCCACTTCACAGAGAGCTACCGCATGTCCAAATCTACAAGAATGATGGACCCAACCCGCTCATGTGAAATGCCCAGTTGCCCAGCTATTGATTTAGTCGAAATCCGGCAGTCTCCCAAGATTGGCTCGTGAATTTGATCAATAATCTCCGGGGTTGTGACTGTTTTGTGTCGTCCAGGAGGAGGCGCATCACAGTGGAAAAATCATCACGTTTAAACTGGGCCACCCAGTTTTTGACGGTGGCTTACGATGGTACATGTCCCACTAATGTTTCTGTCAGAATAGCGTGAATTTCCTTCGGCGCCTTGCCTTGCAAGAAAAAAAAAACTTGACAGCTCGCGTCTCCATGTTGTTGAAATGGCGCGCGTCGCCTGACATGCTTCCTTTCAGCCTCTGTAACAAAAGAAGACTAGCAATTCGGCACATGAACAGACCCCTCTTTCCAACGACTCTATCGATTCCGTCCTACGACATTGGGAAGTAGGTCGGTCTAGGGACTTATCAGCACCCCTCGTATCACCGTGAGAACTTTGGATTTCACAATTATAAATCATTATATGTATATTTATTCTAAGGTGGCTAGAAGCAGAATTTTTCTTGAGTCCATAAATGTCTTGTGGTTCAGAAATTCCTGATCCAATTTAAAGTAAAGTAAGGGTCACTCTATAACGTACCATGCAGGCAAAGAAGGCGGAGTAGAAATATAAATGTACCCATTTATAACCTGAGAAGTCGGAGGGCGTGGGTGGACAACGTCTCTCTCTCTCTCTCTCTCTCTGTCGCTGTACTTCCATGAAAGACCTGTTACCGCTTGTACAGCAAGTGGAGTGGGTCTGGGGGCCGGTCTGGACGGGTACCGAAAACCACGCCCACACTGGCTTTGAACCCTGGACCGGCAAGCCTGTAGCATGTCACTATACCCTCTACGCTCTCCCCCAGACTTAAGGTTCATTAGCATATTTAGAAGAGTGAACCCCTAGGCTGTAAATTGAGACGTGCATTCAGACTACTTCCTCACGACATTTTCTGTAAGATCCACTTTGTTACTATGATCCATGGTCCTACATAATTCAAATACGTGCTTGGATATAACATGTCCGTCGAGAACTCGAGAGTGACTGTCAAAATTTGGCTGTGCCTGACAAATGTGAAGCTTTGGGCGCTGGTAGAGCAGCAGCGTGAGAACTGGAAGCCTGTATTGCCGTTATTAATTCTGGACTTGCGTGACTCACTTCGGTAATGAGTACGAGAGGGGCATGAGTTTCATAAAGCAGAAACAGCTGTAAGTGAAGCGAGCTCACTGTATTGACAATAAAGCAAAATACATAAAGTATTATTCTGAAATAAGTTCAGCTCTTCGACAAGAGGGTTTATTTCTATAGTGGCCGTGAATATTCCTTCCATATGTTAACATTCTCAGAAATAATCGATTTCTGTCAAGTTGCTTACTGTACAGAAACTTCACCGATATCTGGTCCATAGAAAGGGTGATAGACTGAAAATTTTGGATTGTTTAATAACATTTTATCTACTGCGATTTGTGTGTGTGGGCCGGGTAGCTCAGTCGGTATAGCGACTGACTACGGGCTGGACGGTCGGGATCGAATCACGGCGGGGACGAGATTTTCCGCCCGTCCAGACCTGCCCTGGGGCCCACCCAGCCTCCTGTAAAATGGGTACCGGGTCTTTCCCGGGGGTAAAGTGCGGCCGGGGTGTGCTACTGACCACTTACCCCGTTCTAGTGCCGCGGTCATGGAAGAGTAGAGCTATACCTCTACCCACCCTCTGGGCTACACCGGGCCTGTAACGGGATAACTTTACCTTATATATATATATCAATGTTTTGTGTAATCACAAATTCCCATAGAAAATATTGTTGTGGGGAAAATGGTAGTCCCTCTAGTAGTCAGAAACTGTTCGCCTTTTACGAAGCCTTACATTCACTACGGTGTTTAAGGAAGGTCTTTTTTGCTCCTATTCTGATTCCGACAAATCCTGTTCGCACGCCTCACTTCCTGCTGCCCCCAAATTAATTATATTTTTATTCTCCCTCGACCCTTGTGTATTCTTAGTGGTCTCTTGCTTACGGGTTTCCCTACTAAAAGTTTGATTGCAATTTTCTTTCCACCGTCTTACATTTAATAAACATGATTCTGAATTTATAAAAAAAAAAAAATCAGACATATTCTAATGTTACCGGTCTCAGATATTCAATGAAAAGTTTGTAATTTTTGAATCGAATTCATTAAGACATGTATTTGCTTTTCTTTAAGTTGAGCGAATCCTTCTAAAAATATAAAAATTTTGGGTGGTTTATGCTGTAATGCCTCTTGTTTTGTATTACCTCCACGCCCATGTACACTTTCATGAGTTGATGCTTGCACGCAGTGAAGACATAGCCGTTGCAATTATTTATTCATTTCGGCATTCGATGCGCAAGTTTCGTGCTTCAGTACGTTTGTCCATTAAACATTTTGCACAGGACGCAATACCCTGCCCTCTCTGGTGACGCTTTTCAGTAATCTAACCGGGACTGTGTTTACTTAACAGAGCAAAGTGTGTTTAAATTTCAATCAGTTCAGATGAACTCAAACACCTCCAACATGGTATTAACATATCAGATTCCTTGTCACATGCGTGAGTCTGTGCAGCCCGCAGGTGCATACAGGTGCAATATGTTTTCATAAACAACAGTGTGACGTGCCACGGCTGTACAGCTGGGAGATTCTGACGGACTGCAATATGGCTCCTCCCTTTCGTGTTGGCTGCTACTTTAATTGATGTCGCTGTTCTTCATCACGCCGATTGAAAAGAAGAAATTTCTTATGTGTGTTGGGAGAGTACTGGACGGTCGCGGGTTTAATTCCCGTTGAGCATAATTGGAATTCTTCATTGACGTAATCTTTCCGACCGCACTATGGCACTGGGGTTGACTCATCCTGGAACAGAAATGAGTACCAGGGATATCCCCTGGGGGGGGGGGGCGAGGGGGGCCCGGGCTTAGGGCTGACAACCTTATGTGTCGACTGTCTTGAAATTCTGGAATCCTGAACCTCCTGGAACCCTAAGGCTGTCAAGGCCTGTAATGGGATTGCTTCACCTTTAATTTTTATTTTGGGAAAATACTGTTCTCATAAAGAGTGGGGAACCTAACGTATGTTTGAGTACAGGTTTAAAGTTTCACTTCATTTTCTTTGTTAAATGGCATTCGATTGATGACTTGGCTCGACATCCCCTAGACCAAAATCCTACCATATGGTCGAAAAAGAAGACCTCTGAAATTTTGACAAATCACATATATTCGTCACTGATTATAGAAATTAATATCACGTTCACGAAGAATTTGCGAACAGGTGCAGTTCCATAAATGCTGAGGCCCAGTGCCAATAAGACCAGAATATTTTACTAATAAGACGCGACGAACTCTTACTTAAGCTGTTATTTTAGAAGAACAGCATTAGAGAATAGCAACAAATATTCGGCTTAAACGATAAGATACGTGACTACCGGTAGAAATGTTTCCAACGTATGCAGAGAACAAGTAATGATAGAAAACACAAGCCGACAGTAATACACAGAACTAAGAAAGGCGGACATGAACGCCCGAGGAAAAAGTAGAGTAGATATATACTGAAGGCAGACAGACATTATTGCTTACGCCATCTGAGTAGATTTGGATTTGTCCTATTGCTTCTTAGTTTGAAATATTAAAGCCACAACACAGTAACTCATGTCTATAGACGAAAGCCCTATTTTTGATCTGTTACTTCTGGACTTATGACCCTTATAAAATGGTTGGGGATGATGTGAAAATGAAGCACGTTACACGTAAGCACAGCCAGAGTCGCACATACAAAGCAATCGCGTGCTCAAACTGAAATGAGGAGAAAAAGACTGAGCACCTTTTGTTGGTCTTGTTTGAGACACGTGGCCGAGTTCGTGGTGGGTCAGCACTTCCGTAGAAGGCAGATTAAATTTGAATAATCCACGCCAATTTTTGCTTACATGACAATAGCACAGAGAGACACGATGTCGCAGAATGATTTTAGGCGCTTTAGAAAAATTGCGAAAATCGACTATTAGATGTGTCATGTCTGTCTGTCTGTCTGTCTCTCTATCTGTTTGTCCGTCCGTCCGTCCTCAGTCCTCCTTCCTTCCGCATGGAACAACTCGACTTCCACTGGAGGAAATTTCATGAAATATTTCGAGACAGTCGAAGTATCATTAAAATCTGAAAAGAATAACGGGTACTCTACATGCGGACCCATGCACATTTGTATCTCGCTGAATTCTTCTTAGAGTGAGAGATATTTCAAACAAATTTGCAGGAAACGAAAACAAACATTTTGTGTTTAATGACATTTTGTTTTTTTTTTCTCGAAAATCTTGCCGTTTATGAGATAATGTGGAAAAATATGGTACAGCGAGACAGACCACAGATGACAGTATAATATGGCGTATGCGCTTTTTATATTGTATAAATAAGGCTACAGACACACACTCAGAATATGTAATATTTATTGCTTTTCTATAGCACCTCTTGTTATGCGAATGCACCGCAGCGTTACGTCTATACATACATTAACTGCCAGGTTTAAAGATGCCGTGAATTTAAATAAGTGCGATTGTGTGTGTGTGTGTGAGTTTTTATGTTTGGGTGGGATGTGGGAGACAGGGAATTTAACAAGAATGGGTAAGTTCACTATTGGAAGTGACTTTAAGAACGTACCATTTGTTCACGCAAGACGTCTATAAATAAATAAATTAATTAATTAACAAATAAATAAATAGATAAATAAATAAATAAGTAAATAAAGGTGTATATATATATATATATAGAGAGAGAGAGAGAGAGAGAGAATCCGTTGTAGTTTGAGCAGTTAACAACCAAATGACGGGCCGTAGTAGGGAGTTACATATCGCATAAGACGGTAAGGTCTCGCCGTTTTTTCTGTTTGTAGTTGTCTGAAAATAGTTTTATGCCACTAACTTGTGATAAAAAAAATCATATTGATCAACAAAGCAAAGAACCTAAGAAACATAAAATGTTATTTAAAAATTTTAAACTTTTCAAAAGAAGCAAACAATAGTCCAAAAATCTTCATTTAAAAAACTTTCGAGGAATATTGTTTCACCACGCACCCACCCCCACCCCCCCGCCGGAAAGAGTAAGAAATTTTTTTCTGCTCCAAAGAGTCCAGATCCTTCCGAGGCCCACAAAGCTTCCTCTTGAATAGGTACCAACGACACTTTCTTCAGTGGTAAACGACCAGGACCTGGTACTCACCACCTCTATCTATTGCTGAGATAAAGAATGAATGGAACCATACATCAACTTTCTCATATGCTTTCATGGGGAACACACGGACGTCTTTTCCTTTAGATTAATTAAAACAAGGCTCCGAAATTTTATCCCATAAAACAACGGTAAAACTATTCAACACAGACACGTGTATTAGGCAGTGCTTGACACCCGCATCACGATCTCCTTGTCGTGCTGTAAATTCAGGTCACACAACAATTAAAGGGAGAAATGAGCTGTACTGGTATGTCAATAGGACCACGACTCAATAAATGAAGTACAGAATCAAGAAATGTACCGGAACTAACCCCCATCTGTAGTCATAGACATTAGCAAGGGGTGTACTTGTCACGGAGTAATGGTCGGAATATGTTTGACCGTTGCTCAGTACTCAATCCATGTCACAGGTGTTCAGAGGCAGGCTCCTTAGGCAGGGCTAACAAAATGTATGCGTAGCGTGTTAGCGTAAATCGGCCATCGTGTAATATTCGTAGCAGGCTTCCATTTCTGAGGCCTGTGGCTTGACAAGTAGCTTTGAGACTTAGAAGAAGGACGGTCTAGTTTCGAAACCGACAGGGTTAAAGGTGAAAGGCGACAGAAAGGAAGACCCTGCAGACGTGATGTGCGCTTCTATTCGAAGTGTTTTTAATCATGAGGTGGTGGTAACGGGATAACAGGGCTCAGGGTAACTGGATTATGACGGAAATATTAAGGTGATATTTTCAATGTGTGTTACGCTTCTATATTATAAAAAACCTGTGCCATCCTTGTACTGAAATTAATTAATATCCCCAATCCTCCATTTCTTCTTTCTTAGTCTTAGACCTCTTTCTACTTACTCATGGTAGGCGTAAGTTTTTGTTGCACTAGATCACAGTAACACACACACCACTCGGTAGGACTCCTCTGGACGAAGAATCGGTCTGTCGCAGAGACCTCTACCTGACAACACACACAACACTCACAAGAGATAGACATCCATGCCCCGGCGAGATTCGAAACCGCAATCCCAACAAGCGAGCTGCCCCAGACTCACGCCTTAGATCGCGCGGCCACCGGGATTGGCCATTCCCAGCCCTGCGAAACCAAAATAAACTGTGTCGAAATCCACCCACCGAATCACTAGCTCTGTATCTTTGCCACTTTTTAAGCCGGGATATCGCAGACCGTATATTGAACAGGGTCCGGGGTGGACATCCGGGAAATCGTATTTCGATTCCTGGCAGAGGCAAGAAACATGTCTTCCCCAAAGTGCCTAGAGTGGCTCTGGCACTCACCCAGCCTCCAATGGATGCTGGGACATATTTCCTCAGGGAGAAGCCGCCTGGCCGTGCAGTTGATCGCGCACTTCTACCGTCAGGTTCCTCCGCCCCAATTTTGCAAGCAGGTCTCTCCTCCCCCATACGTGCCACATCCTACCATCTTAACTTCCCCCAATTTGTTCACCCAATTAAAATCTGGAGAGGAGTACAGATCTTGAAGGTATTGGGTTCTTAATTTTACCTTTCATTTCTAAATTAATCCCTTTTTCGGCCCAATTTTCCATCTCGGCACCCAACTTTCGGACACTCTCTATTTTTATTTTTCAGTTAACGTGAGACACCAAGTTTTATTTCCACAGAAAATATGAAGCAACGTTACAAAATTTGTATATTTCAATATTTACATCTTTAGATATCAGAGGAGAAGACGCAAGACTCTCGACCTAATATATATATGTATATATATATATATATGCATAAAGCCCAAACTTACTTTCATTTCGTCTGACTGTCTGAAATGTCTACAGGATGTAAGTCAAGTCTGGACTTATGCTCCAGGAACTGGAGAAAATCTAAAATAAACGACTGAGTGGTGTCATGTAATGTATGTGGTGTAGCAACGCAGTATTTTAGCAGTACGCATGCTCTCTAGCCGTCTCTGAAGTTACACTTAACGTGTTATGAGGAATGAATGATGTTCGCAAGGTAGGGATATGCGTCACAATCACGTGGACGAACTGACAGTACGTGCGAATGAAAATAAAGTGGCCGCTCTTTCACGCTGTTGTGGTTGAAAACTAAGCACGCAGTAAAACGGGTAAGTTCAGTTCCACCAACTGCATCACCATATTTCATTTTTGCTGGAATGTTTTTGTGAGTAATATGCAGACAAGTGTAGCCCTAAACCTTGTCGTAAAATATAAAAAATCCCGCCCATAAAAGATGTTATCCTGCTGACATGTCTTTCTAAAGTACGGGTCAATTAAAATTAGAATTAGCAGTAAAATTTAAATCTAAACCACGAAGAATTTTAGATGTAACACTTTCCTTAACTTCTTCACTAAGTTACCGAATTTGATACACATGACCGGATAACCAACAGTTTTAAGGAAGATACCAATATCCCCTTTCAGTACTGTCGGAAATTTCTGAATGTGGGGTCGTACTGTTTGGTTACCTTGTCAGGAGTTCGTCTTTCTTGCGGAAAGAAGTTATGAGACCTGGAAATAACTTGGCTAATAAGTACCATATAGGGGACCCCGGCTTCTCGTCTATGTTACTGGATATCGACGAACGTAAGGCGTAAATAACATTTCAAAGGCGACCCGGGAAAGCACTCGGAAGAGAAAATTCCCCAGACAACCACGATAAATGGCCCAACAAATCAAAACCTAAAATGCATCCCCAGCCGTAACACAAAGAGCGCATACAGGAAATCGAACCTCGATCACAAAGTAGGATTAGAAGCGGGGCGTTGGCGATTAGCGGGAACCGATTTGGTATCCTTATAATGTGTGTAGGCCGAAATTATATAAGTTGTCAGCAGTACATGCACTGAAACACACAGACCAATGCTGAAGAACTTTATCCAAAAACGTGGTGTCTTATGGCGTTTCTGACGGGGACAGCGCACACAAACGCAGGGAAAGGTAAAATGGGAATGGCCTTTTTGAAACTCGACAACACTGAACTGATGTCGGTATGAAAATTAACAGCCGGCGAAATATCGCGGAAATGTACCAGTAATATCCACTCTTCATTATACACACACGTACATGCAGCACTGAAAATTATAATTAGAAAGAGAACAGGTTGGAAAGTCGCGTGCCTGTTGCGGCTTTTGCAGCAACAGTACGCAGTTGGAGGCAACTTTAATGGCAAGGTACCCCGAGCCGTTTGCACGGGGGACTGCAACACATGTTGATCCCCATTAATATTTGTCCGCAATCTCTACCATGTTGTTCGTGGACGAATAACTCCAGCAGACCCATTGATAAGCGTAATACGGTATGGTGCGCTGCTCATGTTGATGGAACATATGTCACAAGGCATTGACACAAAATAAAGAAGGTACGGAAAGAATGATAGAGTATGAGTGGTACTGTGACTGACGTTTGACACACACATAACGGAAGCCAAGGGCCATGGGAAACTGGACACGACGCTACTGCGTGAGAAGATAATACAGCACCGGTTAGATGGCGGTCGAAAACATCGAGATTAGCACAGCGCCGAAATGTTGACGTCATCAGTTGGAAGAATTGATGTGCTTAAAAAATACGGACTTTCTTCAAGACTGAGGACGCAATAGAGATAAGGAGGAAAAACAGTTTTAGGTTTGTATGTGCTGAATGTAAGATCAGACACACTTTTCGGAGATGGTAACGAAATTCAAAACAAAACGCAAATAACAACAGAAGGGCCAAGAATTACCGACAGAATCAAGTAGGAACTGTTCCCCTCTTGACAAAAGTCTAGTCCTTTTCCGTTTAATAAGGTATTACAACATACGTGATCCAAGATCGGTTACATAAACTGATGAAGAGGATGACAAAGACTAACAATACAGCACAAGATCAGAATTACGTCAGCAGAATACTGTGGCAGAACGCAAGTCTCGCTAATTTTGAACCAAAAGCGCGAGGACATTAGAGTCTCTGTTAAAAAAAGAGCGTGCCCGTAGAAAGAAGCTCTTGAAGCCCGTATTGCAGTAGTAGAGCTACGGACAGCGATGAAACCAGGAGCCGTCAGCAATCGCCGCTGGGAGATGGAGTAAGTCAACAATATTAACAACAATTTGTTATGACATAGATGGTTTTCTACTAACGTATAATGAACCGATCAAAGAATAGCATCGAACTACATGACAAAATGTGGAAGTGGTTTCTTGCGCCTCAACAAAATGCTTACCGACAGCGATGCCATATTGCAGACCATTAGCGCTATAAAGCGAATCGTGTAAACTGCAAACCAGGATCATTGCAAACAGACTGCTACAGAAGTTGAAGGACATAACACAGGGCGACAAAGCAGCTGTACCCCTGAACGATCTTAGACGTCATCGTTTTAATAAGAGATGCGATGACTTGCGGAAAACTGACAGAGAAGGCGTTGTGTTTGTTGGTCGTGGATTTCATATCAGCTCTCGATAACACATCCCACGACTATTTGTTCTGCAGCTGACATAATGCTTTTCAACCTATCCTGGGACATCAACATTTTCGATACCAATGCTTGTATTAGCTTCATGTCGGTGACGCTAACAGTTTGTCTAATATGTACGAATATAATAAGGCATTTCAATGTTTTTTAATTATAATTAAGTTCAGGCAGTTAATGAGATGCATAGGGCAGGCAATATCCTGCGTGATAAACGTTATTTCTGTCTCTTCTCCATTGGAATTTTATGTTACATCTTTAAAAATATAGTTATGGAATTAATTAGAGTATCTAATTTTACATTGTTTGTACAGCGCACTGTGATGCAGCGATTATAATTAAAATCAACTAAATACACTCTTGTTATAATTATAATTTCGCAAAAGCTCTTTTACATGTTTCGGCCCATGAAGGCCCACATTCGGGAAGTCAGTTGTAGAACGCAAACATTATGGTATAATGTTTTGTCCCATTATATATGGTAGTATGGTGAATCATCAATGTGTATTATACATAGGATGGAGTAGATACACACAGGTGGAAACAGTCTTGTGGTCAGGTGAGTACAGAGAAGATGATTCACCATTACACCATATGTACTTGGACATAACATTATACCATAATGGTTGCATTCTACAACAAACCTCCCGATGATGGACCTTCATGGCCAGAAACATACAAAAGAACTTTAGCAAAATTAGAATTATGACAGGAGCGTATTTTGTTGGTTTCAATCGAAACAGTCGAATATCTAGTTACGAGAATCAAATTTTATAATAAAATATCTCCACTTGAATAGAATTCCAGTTGCAATTTCGAACGCCCTTCTGTCTTCCCAGATTAACATAAACAACTTTGACATTAATATTTATGAGAAAGTAACATCATTTCCTTTAAAATACAAACAGAGTATAAGTTAAAATGAGATACGGAGTGTCACTGTTCTGAGAAGAGTGTACACAGGCGACGTCGAGTTTAAATTTCGAAAGTGACGTCTACATAGAAGATTATGACAAGAGAAGGCAAGACTGCAGTAGGGGGGGGGGGGTCTTAATTTGCGAACCAATGAGAGAGACGGACATAGTGAAAGTAAGTGGTTGGGGACGTACGAAGAAAGGAACTTTAAAAGTAGCAGATGAAAGCAGAAGAAAGTGAAGGGAGCCCAAGTCGGAAGCTTTAATAAGATAAGCTTTGCAAACTAAGAGGAACAGATTCCAAGGAAAACGATGGACGCCTTATAAAAACAGAGATAAAACAAAACCCAAAATTCTGTTTGAGGAAATAATAATATATTAATAAAAGACAGGGTAAGATCAAGGGCAATGTAAAACAAAAGTTTTTTACATTTCGAATGTTAGAATTCAACGCGCTTTCTGTTTTTGTTTTATCTAAATTTCAGAGCGTGGCGCTCAGTGATTAGAGCACACGCTGTAGACACAGAAAGTAAGTGGTTGAAATCTTGAAATGTAGAAACAACGCCCTGGGTGAAAATTTCATCATATTATTCTAAAATGGTTGGGATTGTGCGTTAAATATGGACGTGCCTCTTCCTTCCGTATCTTTCCAGGTTTACTAGTAAACTAAATGTTACATTCATTGTACCGTGCATCATTGTAATTGTTTAAAAAATAACCAACACGATGTCACTTGTGGACTATCCTTTATTTTCATGGGTAGTCGTCATTCACTCTCTACATGTTTCGAGCTTTCGGGAAGCTCATCAT
>Ga0136643_10006472_pt1 | contig 16773 bp, 10 predicted proteins | sample TergutLab28metaG_FD_96883 | JGI IMG/M metagenome (GOLD analysis project Ga0136643, IMG submission 96883) | Labiotermes labralis P1 segment gut microbial communities from Petit-Saut dam, French Guiana - Lab288 P1 (version 3) (version 3) | ecosystem: Host-associated > Arthropoda: Insects >... | reverse complement strand
TACGGGGGGACCCGCTCTGGGTGTCAGTCAGGCTTCGTGTCTATGGGGACCGGTGTTCTTTGTCGGGGGTAATTTGGCCTGGGCGGGAAGTTTACCCGTCACCCCCCCCCCCATCTACCTCGAAGATTAGGAATGAATAGCTATACCTCCAGTCCCCCCCCCCATATGCTTTTATGGCGTAGGCAGGGACAGCTTTACCTTTTAAAGTCATTTTGGTTTACATGCATCACCAATTAACACGACAGCCAGACTATCTTTTAGGGCTATTTTCCCCCAACAGTGTCACTCTAAGTTACACGCCCTGCCCTTGTTTTACGCCCTAGTTGCGTTCCTAACAAAGTGAGCGTAAATGAAAAACGCGTAAATCAAAAATTATATTCCAGTAAGAAATAAGGAGTTAGCGTAATGTAACGCAGCCGGCCAAAAGACGATTTGCATGCGTTAAACGCCGCCATATAAATGTTTGGATTTGTTCCGCGGTACACGAATGAACGATAATGCTGCCGTCCGGACGCGGCGAAGGCAGCGCTGTCACTATTTGAGAACCTTCTGCAGGGGCTAGTCTACCTACATTACAAACCTATGTGTGGAAATTATATCATTATCCCCATGTGCGAGTAGGTGATTTTTATAGTTATGGATACAGTGGCAGTGACTGCACAAAACAGATGTTTCGAGGCAATGGAGAGTTACGTATGCGTCGGTCAGGTATTGCAGCCTCAACCTTGGGCTATGTAGCAGCGCTGCTTATTTTATCCTGCTGTCTTTCAAGAGATTTTGAAGTTCGTGGCGTACACGTGCAGTGCAACTGTACTTAAACACACACACACACGTAGGTCTACATACAGGTACGCTCTCTCAGTCTGCTACTTCAGCATAGTTTGTTTATAAGTGCACAACTGAATGGGTAATCAACTAGTATTTAATTCTACAACTAAAGCAAGCATTTGTTAGGTATGTAATATAGCACAGAAAATTGCAGCCTCCTGGGATGTGACACCATGCAGCTTGGTAAACAGCTACCAATGTTTCGGAGGCAGTCGCTGCCTCCAGTCTTCGGGGCAGTCCAAGAACAGTACGCTGTGTGAAAGAAACAGTTGCAATTATATGGAGGGGGAAGAGTGGGTTCGGTGACAAGCATAGTGACCCAACAGAAGCAGCGAGTGTAGTGGGGCATGGTTGTCGGTAGAACACACCAGGAGAACGAAGAGTGACAATGAAGAACACTGGAAGAAGAACATCTAAATATCAAAACAAAGACAGTAAAGATGACGGTGAGCCTGGGTCAGCTGGTCCTGTAAAAGGCCATAGCGCTATAGCTGTGTACCCTCATGGGGAGGTCTTCTTTGTTCCTTCTGGGTGACATTTCCATCACCTGCTCCAAACAAGGCCACCCTCCTTGTTCATGTTGCTGGGATGAACTTAAATCCTGACCACAACCCTTATCAATTGGTCCATCTATCAGGATTGGGCAGCGAACATCTCAGTGTCATGGATTTGGCTATGACGTTCCCTGACTTCTCCAGCTATCCGAGAAGTATGTGCCAGGGATGCTCTATACCCTCATCTCTCTCACACACACACACATACATACATATATATGGTCCCCCTAATGTAAACCTGGCAACATTCACAGGAAAAACTGTCCATGCCTGGAGTCTGGATTAACAGATCGTCCTGCAATGGGTACAGGATGCTTACATCTTGCAATTAATATAATTTTGACATCTAATGAGCGTGTTTCAATACATATAATAACAATAATTTGTAATTCCTGATCACTAGGTGGTCCTTACTTGAAATTGGGAACATGTCTAGAACAGGAACGATACAAGAAATTTGTTTAAAAAAATTAAATGGCGCCACATTTAGCACTTCAAGGGCAATGGTCAAGTTGGTGGGGCTTTAGAATTCTTCCTCCTATAATAAACATACCAGATACATCAGTGAAAAGGGGATGTAATTAGCCTTCCAACACACTTGTAGTTCTCTATGTCTAAAATACCCAATTCTGCACACATTAAAAGCAGCAACTTTTGCACAAAATTTCTGGACTGTAAGAATTTTTGACCACCACTATTTCAGAACTATCGTCCTTAGAGAGCTCAGAACTGGTATGCATATTGACATCCACAATACCCCAAAACTCTGAAATTTTCATGTAAATCAGTGGAGGTAGGATTGTGAGCTGTAGTGATTTGGCATGGAATGATCCAGTGGTGAAGGGATCGAGGTTTGAAATCAGTCTTCTGGGTTTTGACGCCCTGTAGGGTTGTGGATTGACAGTAACATTTAGGAAAAATATACTGCCACCAATTTCAGACCGAAAAGATTGTGTCCAGGCGTAAACTGAAGTGATACAAGGAAGGCAGTCGGTCAGCTATATAGGTACATTGCAGGCCTCCACAATCTGCTGAGGAATAACCTGTCCTCATGATTCATGTCACCAAGTTGCAGCTTATTTCTATCACTTCCTGTATCAGCCAGTTCATACATCTGGATTTCTTGGCCAGGATTCTGGCTTTGTTCAGGAAGATATGATGACCAAAATCAAGGTCATGTTCTGCCACTCTCAAAATCTCTAGTTCGTACAGTCACCTATGGTGGTGGTGTTCATTAATGCTGAAACCAGTTCATCCTACATGGAACTTCCTACATCTGTAGGGTTCCTACCTCCACCTGGTGATTCTGTATTTTCCTTGGGTAAAGGTAAAGTTCACCCTAGAACAGGACACAAAGACCCAGAGGTGGAGTAAAAGTATAGTTCTACTCTTTATTTAACCTCCGCGCTATATGGGGGTGGGTGGTCAATGCCACGCCCTGGCCGCTTTACAACCAGGAAAGAGGCCCTGGCACCCATTGTACAGGAGGCTGGGTAGGGTACAGTACCAGTCTGGACGAGCGTGGAAAATCTCACCCCCATGGGGATTCAATCCCCGGACCGTCCAGCCTGTAGCGAGTCGCTAGATTGACTATGCTATCCCCGCTCTCTTCCTTGGGTATGAGGCCTCTCATCTTCATGTGACAATCTCTCAATGCTGAGAAAGGTTAAGTGTGAAATAGATGTTTCAATAGCTGGAATGAGACAGAAGTGGCCCAATTCAAGGTTAAGTTGCAGTTTCAGAATTCAAATGGACAGACTAAGCCACACAATTAAAAACTCAGGAAAGCCTAACACCAACTGAGATTTGGGCAAGTCTCTCTTGAATTCAAACCTACTAGGTGCTTATATTATCTCACGGCTATCACTTGTCACTGCCCATCACCACTCTACTACATGTGGGCAGTTGGATTTGTAGGTTATGTTAATACAACCAAATGTGACAGGAAGTGGCAACCTGCAGATGTCAGACAAAACAATGGCCCTACAGAATTCTACTGTTACATCAGTCCACCAGGTGAGGAAAAGAAAGAAATACCATATTTTATTTGGGTATATTTGTCCACTTCCTTGCCACTGAAGACAACAGGAGTATGGATATAGCTCCACTCATTCTTAAACCTGGCACTAGATGAAAGTAAGTGGTCAACATGATGACCTGTTCGCTTCAACCTGAGAAAAAACCCCAGTACCCAATGAACAGAAGGCTGCATAGGACCTGATACTTTCGCCATTATGTGAGTTCTTAAAACAGAGGAAAACAGCAATTTCTAAACCTTAAAGAATTTTGCAAGCACAGTATAACAAACGTTTTGTCATAGTTTGAAGATCATGCAAGATTCGACCATAGTAAGCAAAGCTTTAGCACAGAGTGAGTTAAAAGGACTGTAAACAGTTCACTGGAAGAGATAGGCAAGGTTTCCAGGCATGGACATGAGAAGGCATGTACAGCCATCTCAAACCAAACAATTCTTCTTCAGTAATTTTACATACAATTATTTCTATAATCATAATGGAGGTTGTAATTTGCACAGGTTATAAGTATAAGAATTGGAAAATGTTTCTTATCACAAGATTCATAGTAGGATAAAACAATTATTTACATCCCACAAATCCCTTACAGCAAGGAAGTAGAATATGTTACAATACAAATACAGTACCATAGATACATCCAGGCATGGACTATTTCTAAATCTTACCCTTGAGAAGGCATGTACAGCCACCTCTAATCAAACAATTCTACTTCAGTAATTTTAACTGCAATTATTTCTGTAATCGTAATGGTGGCTGAAATTTGCATAGTTTATAAGTTTAATAACAGGAATATGATTCTTATCCCACTTCAGAGAAGGATAAAACACTTATTTGCATCCCATAGATCCCTTAGAGCAAGGAAGTAGAATATGTTACAGCATAAATATACTACAATAGATACGTCAAATACATGGTTTGTACAGTTATTTATAGTCAACGTATAGCAAAATCACATTAAACAAACTAGAAATATAGCATGGCGTTGGTGTCACAAACAACTTAATAATATGCACACTACGTATCAGCTTTTAGTTGAAAACATTCTTCTACAGGGTAAAAAAAGTTAGAAAACAGACAATATTTCATGCCTGTCTTTCATGCTTTTATATCACACTTCAATATTTAAGTGTTAAATGGAAGGGCATTGTGCAACTTGGTTCCTGTATACTACACACCCGTCCAGTAAATAATAAGATTCGCATCTGCAACATGAAAGTCACTTTCATGTCTTGTATTTTTTTTTCTGTGCCTGTATATTTGTTTCAAAATTTTCTATGTTGTCTACAACACAAAGTTGTAACCAGTACAGCTATTCGGTGGAAAGGAAAACTTATTAAAATTAACTGTAATTCTCCTTCAAGAGACTCCTTACTGACAAGCTGTCATTTTGAAGAATCTTGAGTAAAACCTGGCAAAATTTATGAAAATATTGTTAACCAGACACACATCAGACTGACATACTCCATGATACAGAAATCAGCACATTAATTTTTTGTAACCAGAACAGGGAAAAGAAGGCTTGGCAAGAATGTTAAGCCTACACATGCATTAGCTGTTCTACAAAATAAAAACAGAAATGCCTTCGTTAAGAGTGAAATGCCTTTTGTAACATGGCGCCAAAAAGCAGGCCCAATTATCGCCGTTACACTCCTGATTACATTCTTTATGTCACTAAACTATGCAACTTTTGGCCTTGTCTAAATACTTCACTAGTTCATTATTAATGAAAGATTACAAAATAAGTTGTCTGCCTCGCCAATTTAATTCGAGGACTGGTGTTCAAATTACAAGGGCCTAAAGAACTAAGTAATATGCGTTTTAAGCCTTCTTACATTACGTTATGTTCAAATCCAAAAGTCTTCTATCCTTGTAGAAATAGTAACGTAAAAAACAACGCACAATAACTCATGTAACATCAACTTACACTAACAACGAAGCTTTTAAAATATGTACACTATTTTATATAACATGTGACGCCGTCTTGTAAACGACGTGTCAAAGGTACTTTTTATTCACTGTATTGCCCGGGTGTGTACACGATGTTCAAAAACACACAAAGAAATTAGGCATTTAACGGAAACTGTACGATATGAGTAGGTTTAACTTACGTAATATCAAGTTTTATGGAAAACGTTGACTCTTCTTCGACAACAGAATCCATTGCCTAAATCCTCACGCCACTTACGAGAATATTCACCAAGCACCAACCGTTAAAAAAACGAATCTCTTTCAAACCAACTGCCACAATCATTTTTTAAAACACTACCAACCTAACGCATGTGTACCACTATTACAATTAAATTAATAGGTTTTAAGAATTGCCACTAGATGCCAGAATACAGCAAAAGTCCTACGACATCTCCACTACGAATTATGCACTACATTGTCGACTAAAGTCCCCTTATAACGATAACTCCTACAGCTATTCTCTTTGGTTAACACACATATGAGCTTACTCGGTATGTATCAACGTATGTTTAACCCTTAACCCGCTAACGTGGAAAATAGGGTGAGCTCCTAATAATGCCAGCAGATGGCAGATGGGATTTAACTCAGCGTTTAAAGGGTTAATGTAATATTATTACACAAGATTGGCAAATCACACACGTTAAACCTGTATATCAGTAACAGGGTATAAGCCATTTCACTCTTGTTGCTTCCTAAAGAGTGCTGGTCTCTCCACATTTCTTTAGTTGAACCATGTTCAGTTTAATTGAGAATGCGTATCCAATTCTCGCACTCTATTAAAAGTGTTAGTACCTCCATTATACTTTCAACATTGTTGCCTTATTACTTGTTTTAAATGTGTGTGGAATTGTTCGATGTATGTATTGAAAGCTTTGTAGAAAATTATATACAAATTATTATTTATATATGATATATGACATCCCAAGTAATTAAATTATTTTTTCTATTCACTTACGTTTGATAAAAGTTACTTTTGCTTTAAATTAGGATATTAATTTCCTTTAAATGCCATGACTAACGCATAATGTCACGCCGGTTCCAGTGGCCGCGCGGTCTAAGGCGTAGGTCTGTGGCCGCTCGCCTGCTGAGATTGTGGTTTCGAATCCCACCGGGGGCATGGATGTTTTTCTGTTTTGAGTGTTGTGTGTTGTTAGGTAGAGGTCTCTGCGACGAGCTGATCACTCGTCCAGAGAAGTCCTACCGACTGTGGTACGTCGTTGTGTGTGATCTAGAAACTTCGTGAATGAGGAGGCCCTGGCCCACGGGGGGGCTGTCGTGCCAGAAACAAACAAACAAAATGTATAATGTCAGGCTTCTGCCGCTGTGTAAAAGAGTTCTCCCTTCTGGAATGTTACGTAGCAATATTTAGTTACCGAAAGAGGAAAGTCACATCATCCATGAAAAAATAAGCCACATAATTTCGCTAGTGTTCATTGACTAGTGTCACAAAAATATTTTCATGGGAAAATATATCGGGCTTCAATTGTATTTTATATCAAAAGACAATCATGACAATAGATGCAAAAATTGTCTTGCGTAGGGAAATATTTAATACCATTAACATTGTTCCACTTGCTAGCCAGTACTTACAGTACCGACATTGTAAAGCGCGAGAGAAAACCAACAAGATGCAACAGTTAGATGTTTATCATCAATACTTTCTCAACATATTTCGGGCATCATTATGCCCATCTTCAGGAGAACAAGACGTGTGTTACTGCACGTGGTGTGCTGCGCTGTAACAAGCGGGGAAAAGGCAGACATTAGCTGTAATGTCTTTTTTGTGGGGTAGTGTGTAGTAAACCTAGATGGAACCTCGTGTGTATGCGAATGTCGTGTGCAAATGGGTGTGTCGTGGTGTTGGACTGGTATCTGCCTCGTGCGTTTTTCAGGTCTGGTGTATCGGGAGCGGGTGTTCTGATGCATGCTTTGTGCCTGTTTGATGGGAGGGGTGTGTGGTGCAGGTGTTATTAGGTGCACTAGGGGGAGGATGTCGGTGATGGGCAGGTTGGAATAGGGGGTCATGTTTTGCATACAATTTGGAAAGCATCTGGAACAAAGTCACGTTGATGAAATATAGAGATATGACCATGTGCCAAATATTACAACAATTTTGTAGGGTTCTGACTATAACACATTAAAGCCACTCTCCATTTTACTTTGTCCAACGCTCAAAGTTTGAATATAAACACAGCGTTTCGGAAAAATATTCCCTTTCTGTTCTCAGATACAAGGCGGGAAGGCACCTGTTGGAATTATGAATAGCTCCGTGTGACGGGTGGGCCGGGTGACGTAGTCGGTTTAGCGACTGCTGACGGGCTGGACAGTCCGAGGATCGAATCCCGATGAGTGCGAGATTTTCCGCGCCTGTCCAAACTGGCCCTGGGGCTCACCCAGCCTCCTGTACAATGGGTACCGGGTCTTTTCCGGGGGTAAAGAGCGGCCGGGGCGTGACGTTGACCCCTCACCACCTTCTAGTGCCGTGGTCAAGAAAGAGTAGAGCTATACCTCTACTCCCCCTATGGGCCTACAGCCTGTACAGAGCCTCAGTGCCTGTACAAGGGTGCACTTTACCTTTACCTTTACCGTGTGACGCCGAAATGAGTCTACTGGAATCACATGTAACAGAGGAGGCCATGACGGAATTAATCACAATCAATTTTAAAATTAATATCGTTTTAAGGGATCTTCAATGACGTCGGCTAAAAATGGCGGTTGAATGTCGAAGGTGGTTTCGTGTCCCATTTGTACAGCTTTCGTTTACACAGTGACTCATAGCACCAGGGTAAAATGTAACGCGTGTGAAGAGTTTGTGGTTCGGATCTAATGACGATCCTGGGTGATCAATTTTTTTGTACATATTGATCGGTTGAAGGTGTAAGTACGAAAAAGTCTGTCATTTGTGTAGTACATCATCGTCATGTAATGTTCTTATGTCATGTTTGGCGTTATATTTTAAGAGTGTTTAAAGTGTTGTAATATCTGTTATGTTGTGTATCGTTTCAGGTGTCTGGAAAACATTCTTAAAACATGTTTGCCAGTTTAAAAAATAAAATCAAAGAAGAGACAGGTAGTGATCCTACTAAACTAGCACTAAGTAGTCCTCCACAGAAAATTAACTATGGCAGTGGATCCAGAGGGCACCATTCAAGGCAAGGTTCTGGCTCCAGTTTGGGTAGTCTCTCGCCTGATGGTGTAAGAGAAGAGCTGGTGTCATCCCCCACTCCACTGAAAAGACGAGACAGTTCAGAAATCAAGCTTGCTGATGGAAAGGTGAGAATTTTCTTTGCAATTATAACCAATTAATGCAGTTTCTTTGGTTGTGAGAAAGTAACTTTTCAGCACATTAGCATTCGGTTTTTAGGTAGTATGGATAAGAGAATGAAAATGACAATGAGGGTGAAATTGGCTCTTTCCTGCAGTCATAGTTTTTTCACTTTCTGCCTCATGATGTATTACACCTGAGACAAACTGATAACGTCATTTGCATATGCAGAAATTTGAGCATTGCATGGGGGCAATACTGAATTTGCCCCCCAAAATTTGTTATATTACTTTTTATTAAGATAACACACTTTTTTCGCTACCCTGCTGATGGGGGAACAAAGCCTATTGAAACACTGGTAACATACTACCAACCAACATGATATCACATCCCAGAAGATTGTAATGTGTAAACCTTAGATCACCTACTTTTTATTATTTGCCATATGACAGCATTTTATAAGTATTACCATATGTTGTTTTCCAAAAGACACATACCTTTTCAGTGTGCATGTGAATCTCATTGATTTTGAAAAAAGTACTGTAGTTTTCACAAACAGTTGGAAGATGGTTGCTCTTATGGGAAGGCATTGTGATATGTGTTGGGATAATAGACTGTTAGTTAAATGCATTTTGGAAAAGGCTAATCTCAGACTGAGATGGTAGGCTTGTTGTCACACTAATTAGTGGACTTACATAACTTGTTTCTACAGCTTTGTGCTGTGAAATTGTCTCTTATTTTCAAACCAAAGCTTTTAGAAAGCCTGAAGGCAACTTGCTTTCGAGGAATTTTTGCGTTTAATACATTAAACATGTCAAGGGGTAGAGTTGCCAGTATGTGAAGCTGACCACTGTTGTTGTGCTGAGCTTAAGCCAGCATTGGCCATACCACTGGTCTCCCGTGTACAGTCGTACTGTGCACAGCAACAACTTTACAAGATATAAAGACACTTTGAATAGTTTGGCCACTGTGTTTTAAAAACCATCATTAGGTATTTTGAAGTAATACATATTTTATATCATGACTATAATGCAGAACAATGCAGGCCATGTTTGTATAATGTAACTGTGTGGCATGTTCAGGTAACCATGTTTCCATGGAAAAGCAATACATATTGCATATTGTGAGTGTGCGTCTGTTTTCTTGCCCTAGTTATCCGTCATGCAAGGTGCATCTTCTCAGCACCATGCTACGTTGTCGTATGTGGTCTGGCCCTACAAAATTTTTTCACATTATCTCATAAACAGCACAAATTTCAGAAAAATTTATTGAACATCAAATGTCTGTTTTTATTACCTCTACAACTTATGTATGAAATATCTCGCATTCTGAGAAGAATTGAGCTAGTTATATTCATAATGTACACAGGTCTTCATGTAAAGTACCTGTTATTCTTTTCAGATTTTTTATTTTCTTAACAGATTTAAAAAAAGTGACATCAAATTTCATAAAAGTCTGTCCACTGGGAGCTGAGTTGTTGCATGTGGACAGACAGACAGACACACAGCTAGACACACAGACATGATAAAGCTAATAGTTACTTTCCACAGTTTTGCAAATGCGCCTAAAAACTAAAACTGTTAACAGTGTTTTTAAACTGGCTGTTTGAGAAAGTACTGTGAAGTCATTCTGTAACACGTGATTAGATTCTGGTTCTTGTGGATGACCCCTGCATTGAATTTCAGGATGCTGTATGTGGATTTGTGGTGAGCTGCGACATTTTTCTGAATGCTTCAGTTATCTCTGTTTCCACCAGGGCCTCATTTGTAAATTTGCCTATGACTGCCCTGATGTATGCAACAAGCCTGACACTTGGCATATCAGAAAACAGCAGATTTGGGTATGTCACAATGCCTAAAGCTGGATATGACACTCAAATTACTTGCTTTGTGTACTAGTAGATTTTGCAGATTGTTTTGATGTATGCTTTGTTACAGCTGTTTGTGCTGAAAGCAGGTATGAAGCAGCAGAGAGTAATTATTTATTAAAAAATGTATTAGCAGGAAGTTTTGAAAACTTTATGAAGCTACTCACCTCCATCTCATGCCAAGGTTAAATATTTCATGGAACTCTGTCTCCATTCTCTTGTACATCTTCATGAATTACACTTTAATTAAACACAGGTACCTTTGTTATAGTGTGGGCCGGGTCGTGTAGTCAGTATAGGGACTGGCTCCTGTACAATGGGTACTGGGTTTTTCCCAGGGGTAAAGAGCAGCCAGGATGTGACACTGACCCCTCACCCCTTCTAGTGCCATGATCAAGAAAGAGTAGGGCTATACCTCTACTCCCTGTGTGGGCCATACGGTCTGTACAGAGCCTCAGTGCCTGTACAAGGGTGCACTTTACCTTTTTACTTTACCTTGTTGTATGTTCAAAAATTTGTGTTTGAATTATAGGTGCTTAACCAGAAGGAAATGAAAAGGCTCGAAAGGCGTGAAGATGAATGGAGGCGGAAGCTACAAAAATTGGAAGAGGAATGGACCAAAAAATGGGAAAGTAAAGAAGAGGAATGGAAGAAACAAATGGAAGAAAAGCAAAAAGAGTGGAGGAGATCTTTAGAACTTCTTGAAAAAGAAAAAAATGTACTGGAGGAAGAGAAACGAGAAGTTGTGCAGCAAAAACTAAATCTTGAAGAGGCCTTAAAAGTAGCTGATGGTGTGTTGTGTTGTTTTCTTCAGTTTCCTCTTGCATGTCTGAATGTGACAAGTAGTGTGGGGAGGCTGTGCTATACCATATGCACATGAAGTACAAAGCATTCAATAAAACTGATTTCAGAATATTTATTCCTTGTTCATGTTATGCAAAGAATTACTGAGGTAGAATTCTTAGCCTAAAGCTTGTCAAAACTGGGTTATAGAATGTGAATAACAGTAGATGGTTTAGTACTGTAAGCTGACATGTGAATTTACAAATTATTATAAATCAGACCATAATTTAACTAATTAAACCAAATGAAGTAAATCTTTTGTATATGTTAGAATGCATCTAAACTCAGAAACCATTTAGAATTGATTGAACCATGCTTAGGAGGTAAAAATTTTCTTCTCAAAAGACATTCTGGTTGTGTGTTTATTTTCTTGCGTTGCAGTATCACAGAGGAATTATATCTGTAGCACATACATACTGTTCTCATTAACAGTACCAATTTTTCTTGTAGTGTTTCTGCCGTTAAGATCTTGCCCGATGTTCTGTTGTTATCTGTATTTAGTGACTTGCCAGAGACTGTATTAGTGTTCCTTTCTTTTATAGAACACAAGAAAAAAGTTTTACAATATCAGGAAGATATTGAGCAACTGGAAGGATTTCAGACTCAAGAAATGTCAAAGATTAAACATTTGGTAGGTAAGCTTTTTGAATTCTATTTCCCTGTAGTAAATTTGATCCCCACCTTGGCACTCCAGTTTGTTCTTATCCTCCTTTGTCATTTTATTGCAGTTACTTGTTCTTTGGATAAATTTGGTGCCTTAAAAGATTCTACAACTTGCATTTAGTTCTCTGTTTTGTTTCTTTGCACTATTTGGTACTTGTAATTACTACAGTGCCATTTAAAATTCTACATTTTGTACTTAACCTCATTTTCATTTTGTTGTTAGTTACTGGTAAAGGAGCAGGAAGTAGCAGAGAAAGCAGATGCCCTGAAAGAGGCCTCTGGACAAATCGAGAGTTTGAAAGTGGAAGTTACTCGACTTAGGCACTTCGAAGAAGAACTTGCCAACCTACAGGTAGCCTCAAAGAATCAAGTTTTGCTTTTTATTACTAGTTGAGTTTTTCTTTGGAATTAATAAAATAGTACAATGCAGTTTTCAAGTGTTGTTGTAAATGTTTTTGAGTAAATTCTAGAATATAACTCTGTAACATCACCATTCTTCCTGACCAGACATCTCTCAATGTTTGGCAGCATTTCATGTTTCCGTAATGTAAAGAACTTTAAGAATTCTGAAGAAGAGTTTGTAGACTATTAACATTTTATTTGTAAGCTAGAGGATATTAATTGAACAACTACAACGTCGATACAAGTACAAGACATTTGTAATTTTGTTACTGTAACAGTTTGAATGTCCTGAGTGCTGCTTTTATATCATGGATTCTTTCCATGCATTACTTATACATAGTACACCAGTTCGGATTGTCTAAGTGCATAGTGTCCAAATTTCATGACCTGAAGTATGCAGTAATGAAATTTTGCCTTACAGTGTAAATTAGAAGCATATCATATCTTATTGTGGTCAAAAAAGTTTGTGAGGTTTTACTTTATAATTTAGTATATGTTTAAAGTTTTCCTTAATTATATGTAAATGATGCAGTCAACACAACGTTTTTACCACAAAAACAATATTTTTTTTTTTATAAAAAGGGAACATGTTTTGACCCAAGGGGGCCATCATCAGGATTGTGAAATGTATAAACAGAGGCTAGCTGTGTAATTACAATTATTGTACTATGGATAGCAATGCCTTCCTAGCAATTTTGTTACAGTTATTAGTAATTTAGGAAACACAACAGAATTCTGTATTCAAGGCTAATGAAGTCCTGTGTAGATGACTGTACCATTGTAAGAATCCTCTTACACTGAGATGTATAATATTCTATTAAATATTCGTATCTAAAGATAAACCCAGAATTTGGACTGTAATATTCAGTCTTAACTACATTTGATTCTAATCTAATGAACTGCATGGAAAAGAATCTTTCTTGAAAGACTAATAACTGCTCAGTTGATAAATTTCACACCTTGTGTAGAACCAAAGGGCTCTTTCCCATGTTCACTAAAGCTTGTTTCAGGTGTCACTTCCAAACCAAACAAATTCAGTTAAACATTAATTTCCCTTAGCCATAACATTTTTCCTCTCACAACTTGTTCTTGTGTCTTGAACACTGGGGTGGCACATTTCTTGTAAGTAACGGTACTACCGGACAACACAATGCTACATTCCAGAAGACTGAAATCGTAATGTTAAATCTGATGGAAGTTTGGTATTTTTCTTAATTGCTGCAGAACTTCCTTCAGTAAACGGAGTAAAGCATCAAACCTATTAATAATGCTGCTGTTTTCCTGTGCTTGTGACATCTGGAGGATGCGAGAATGGCGGTGTTACAGAGTTTTATTCTTCAATTTTATAGTCAGAGGACTGTGCATCGTGATATATTCTTATGATAAAAGCCAACAAGCTGCAATATTTCTCAAATTCATTTATGATAAAGAACTCAGATCTACTGTCCATCATAAGGAGTCTCAACACTGTGTATGCAGCAATAGGGTATTTGTCATGCTAGTTATGTTGACTGCTAGCGAGGTCAGGTCCATCCCAACCTCACTAACAGACAGTTGACATAACTCGCAGTGCCAACTATATATATATAATATATATATATATATATATACTTCTATATATATATATATATTGTTATGGTGATCGATATCTCGTTATCAAGCCATATTGTTGCATTGCATATTGTATAGTTATTCTACACTAAGTATTGTACAACCTGATGATGGCCATTACAGAAGGCCGAAACATGTAGTTGCTAGCTTTAGCCATCAATGCTACAAATATATCTATAGTTGTGTTTTGACTACCTTATGTACCATATTGTATTTTGAGAAATAATGTTTCTCGTTGGCTTTTATTGTAAGAATTTTATTATTCAGTTACGGTGTTTTGTTGTGTTTGGTGGGTAATTCAGCTTTATGCCTCCTCTTGTCTGATAGTCATATAGTCATATTGTGATATAGTTATGGTGCTTACTACTACTTTCACTGCCACTTTTAGTAGTACTGTCACTATATATGTTACTTTACTTTTGTGAAGAATGTATTACACGGGATTTGAGGTTCTGAACAATTAGGCTGCGGACTGGACAGTCCAGGGTTCGTATCCCGGTAGGGGCAAGAGGTTTTCCTCTTCTCCAGAACATCCAGACTGGATCTGGAGCCCACCCAGTCTCCTGTTTAATGGGAACTGGGTTTTTCTCCTGGGGGGTAAAGCTGCCAGGGTGTGCAGTTAATCACTCACCTCCTTGTAATACTGAGGTTAAGAATGAGTGAAGCTGTATCTCTACTCGTCCTGTGTGCCGTCATGGTGTGAACAGGGAAAACTGTACCTCTTTTTTGAGGTTCTCACACTGACATTGCTGAGGATTGAGGTCTTCTGGGATGTGACACTGTGTTGTTGGGTAAGTGATCCATTATGTTTTGAATGATTCTGTTGTCGTGTAAGGGGACCAAGGTGACTTACTGCTGCAGACGAAGACAACATGATTTTTCAAAACACTGGGCACCACTCATCCATCGACACAGTATAACATCCCAGAAGATTGCAGTCCTCATGAACTTACTACTTCAACACAGATTCTATGTTAATTTTTTGGATAACATTTCAATATTTTTGCACCATCACAATATCAGTAATAATTATAAATGTTATTTTTGGTGGAAAACTGTGAGGGCAACAGTTATTTTGACTTAACAAACAATATTCCACATGTAGTGTGTAGATATGTTTGTGTTCAGCTCTTTATCAGAACTTGTATGCCTAGCTCTTGTGAGTCAGTAATTATCACCATCAAATCAAACACCAAAGACAATTTTTGAATAGCTGCATTGCTGTTGTACAGTTTACAAAAAGATAAGAATATGCCTGAACAAAACTTGCACATTTTTTGGAATATCTTGAGAAGTGGTGCTCTGTCACTCCTGCCTTACCAGTTTGCACTCCTGCATGTTTTTAATGTAATGGTGGTGGGATGGTATTTTTATTATTGTTTTTGTTGTTTTTCTTTGTTATTAGAAAGAATGAAAATGGTTTAGTCTATTTATTTGATATTAAAATCATTTTAATTATTTTTAACATGGATATGTACCTCATGCTGATGTGAACTTGTGACAAAATATGTAGGATTTATTTGAATGCAAGTAATTTACATGGTTGCCTTGGATGCTTTAATTATTTATAAACTATCAGTCAGTAATACAAATCCATAACACCACGTTACTGCACAACATTTCTCAGATCACAGAGCAACTATATGATGGACTTATTTTGCAAAATATTTTGTGATGGGGAGACTTCTGCACTTTGTTGTATGTGGCTCTTGTTAGCCTATTTTATGCCCACAAGCTTCTGAACCAACAGCCCATTGCCATTAATATCTGGTGAAGAATGAAACATGAAGCCTTCGTATTTATCCAATGAGTTAAAATTATTAAATATATTAATAAGTGTCTGTTAATGACCCCATGCAAAAATGTATGCTTATATTCTGGAATTGTATAAATTTCAGACTCGTTTTCCTAATTTTGAACTGGGAGACAGATCAGACAAAATTTCATCTTATGAGGTTGCAGATTTGTATATATTTGGTTGTAATGTCAGTATTGAAAAGAGTTGTGTCAGCATAGTCAGTATCATGAAAAGGCTATGGGCCGCGTGATCTGGTGCCTGAATCGTGGCAAGGATGAGAGCTGTGCCTTTTCTATGAAACATCCAGACTAGCTCTGGAGTCCACCCTGCCTGATATTCAATGGGTAGTGGGAACTGTTTTTCTGGGCTAAAGGGGATGGGGTGTGAATATGACCACTCAACCCCGTCTAATGCCGAGGTTAAGAATGAGTGGAGTTATACCACAATTCCACTATATGCCTGCATGGTGTGTGCAAGGAAAACTTCACATGTCATGATTAATACAGTGAGGAACTTTTTCACAGTGCTCTGAAGTGCGGTAGTGAAATAATAACAATGGAAATATTCACACGTGATAACACTTTGTGTGCTGTGGGAACATGATAATGCTAGTGAATAGATTAGTAAAACACATGAATGATTGTTGGATAAGAAACTGGGGCTAGGTCATTGACCACAAGTTGAGTAAGTGGCATTCCCATTTAGTTCAGTGCATATCAACTGGCAAACCAGGTGTTATCAACATCCTGGTCTACTTGCTAGAAGTGTACATAACAAATACAGTAAATTTTAAGCTCATGGTTCCGTGCATCGTAATTCAGTGTTGACAAAAATTCAGCCAGATGCAACAGTATGCAGATATTTATTTACTGCAAAGTCACTCTACATGTTTCGGGTGTCACAGCACCCATCATCAGGAGTACTAAAAACTGTAACCGCAG
>Ga0136643_10006471_pt1 | contig 16774 bp, 16 predicted proteins | sample TergutLab28metaG_FD_96883 | JGI IMG/M metagenome (GOLD analysis project Ga0136643, IMG submission 96883) | Labiotermes labralis P1 segment gut microbial communities from Petit-Saut dam, French Guiana - Lab288 P1 (version 3) (version 3) | ecosystem: Host-associated > Arthropoda: Insects >... | reverse complement strand
GAAATAACACCTTTATTACCATGACGCCCAGCCATTTTATCACCAACAGAAATTTTTCTTTTCTGTGCAATATAAACTCTAACAACTTGGTTAACGCCTGGTGGCAATTCGTCGCCATTTTCACGATAGAAAACTTTAACATCAACAACCGTACCAGATTCGCCATGAGGAACACGTAAAGAAGTATCACGAACTTCACGAGCTTTATCACCAAAAATTGCACGAAGTAGGCGTTCTTCTGCTGTAAGCTCAGTTTCGCCTTTTGGTGTAACTTTGCCAACTAATATGTCATTCGGGCCAACTTCTGCACCAATTCTTATAATGCCTTTAGCATCAAGGTTTTTAAGTGCATCGTCGCCGATATTTGGAATATCTCTTGTAATTTCTTCAGCTCCAAGCTTTGTATCACGAGAATCTGCCTCATACTCTTCTATATGAACAGATGTGTAAACATCGCCCGAAACAAGCTTTTCGCTAAGAAGTATAGCATCTTCAAGGTTATAACCTTCCCAAATCATAAATCCGATTAGTGGATTTCTGCCAAGGGCAAGCTCACCGTCTTGAGTAGAAGGCCCATCGGCAATAACATCGCCTTTTAAAATACGTTGATTTTTCGATACTATAGGTTTATGGTCGATACAAGTAGACTGGTTAGAACGCAAATATTTAGTAAGTTTATAAACATCTTTCTCGCCAGTATCCGTAGTTATAACAACTTCGCTTGCAGAAACCTTTGAAACAACGCCAGAATTGTTTGCAATAACGCAAATGCCCGAGTCATACGCTGCTTTAAACTCCATACCAGTTCCAACAACAGGCGAATCGGTTTTTAAAAGAGGAACAGCTTGGCGCTGCATGTTAGAGCCCATAAGAGCACGCGAAACGTCGTCATTCTCTAAAAATGGAATTAATGCCGTTGCAACAGAAACCATTTGCTTAGGCGAAACGTCCATCAAATCTACTTTGTTTTGGTCTACCTCAATAATATCTTCACCAAAACGAGAGGCAACTTTTTTGTTTACAAATTCGCCATTTTTGTTAAGTTCAACATTTGCCTGTGCGATTGTGTATTCTTCTTCCTCGTCGGCTGTAACGTATTTACACTCGTCGGTTACTCTTGGAGGATTTGCATTTTTATCAACAATACGATAAGGTGCTTCTATAAAACCATATTCGTTAATTCTTGCATATGTTGCAAGCGAGTTTATAAGGCCGATGTTTGGACCCTCTGGCGTTTCAATTGGGCACATGCGGCCGTAGTGCGAAGCATGAACGTCGCGAACTTCAAAACCTGCTCTATCTCTTGATAAACCGCCGGGACCTAGTGCCGATAAACGGCGCTTATGCGTAAGCTCTGCAAGAGGGTTTGTTTGGTCCATAAACTGCGAAAGCTGTGAACTACCGAAAAACTCTTTAATTGCAGAAGTTACAGGGCGAATGTTTATAAGTGCCTGAGGGGTAACTGCCTCTAAATCTTGAATTGTCATACGCTCACGAACAACACGCTCAAGACGAGTAAGACCTATTCTAAACTGATTTTGTAAAAGTTCGCCAACCGAACGGATACGCCTGTTTCCGAGATGGTCTATATCGTCAAAACCGCCAATTTTATGGTCTAAATTCATTATATAGTTAATAGATACCAAAATATCTTCGGTTGTAACGTGTTTTGGTATTAGGCGGCTAATGTTATCCCCAATAGCCACTTTTAAATCTGTATCATTTTCAAACTCTTCTAAAAGCTCTTTTAAAACTGGGAAGAAAACTTTTTCACGAATTTTAAAATCGATCGCCGAAAGCCCACGAGATGCAATAAATCCATTTATATCAACAAAAAGATTTGATAAAACCTTAACTTCTACGCCTTCGTTACCAACAACCCAAATAGCAGGAGCCGCAGAGTCTTGAATTTCTTCAAGCATTTCGTGCGTTAAGGTGATACCTGCTTGTGCTAAAACCTCACCTGTCATAGGGTCCTCAACATCTCTAGCAAGTTTAAAGCCTTTTGCACGGTTTTTAAGTGCAAGCTTTTTGTTAAATTTATAGCGGCCAACCCTTGCAAGGTCATATCGCTTAGGGTCAAAAAACATATTTCTAAATAAACTTTCAGAGCTTTCAACTGTTGCAGGTTCACCTGGTCTTAATTTTTTGTAAAGCTCGATTATACCTTCTTCATAATTTTTAGAAACGTCTTTCTCAATAGTTGTTAAAAGCTTTGGTTCTTCTCCAAAAAGCTCTAAAATTTGTGTGTCTGTGGCAATTCCTAAAGATCTAATTAAAACAGTAACGGGTACTTTTCTAGTACGGTCAACCCTAACGCTAAAAATATCGTTAGAATCGGTTTCAAACTCAAGCCACGCACCACGGTTTGGTATAACAACAGAAGAAATAAGTTCTTTACCAACCTTATCATGCTCCATAGAATAATAAATACCGGGAGAACGCACAAGCTGGCTAACAATAACACGCTCTGCACCATTTATTATAAATGTGCCAGTGCCCGTCATTAAAGGAAAATCGCCCATAAAAAGATCTTGTTCTTTAATTTCGTCGGCTTCTTTATTTCTAAGCCTTGTTTTAACCCTTAGGGGGGCGGCATATGTTGCATCTCTCTCTTTACATTCTTCGATAGAATACTTCTTTTTGTCAAACTCTAGCCTAAAATCAACGAATTCTAAGACAAGATTACCGCTGTAGTCGGTAATAGGGGAAATGTCTTCAAATACTTCTTTAAGGCCTTCTTCTAGAAACCATTTGTAGCTGTCTTTCTGCACTTCAATCAAATTAGGCATTTCTAAAACTTCGTTAATTTTAGAATAGCTAACTCTTACAGTATCACCCTGTTTTAGTGAGTGGATTCTGTTTTTCTTCACTATATATCACCCCTTGTTAGAATCAGTAAGCTAAGAAAACTCCTTTAACTTACTGGATGTAAAAGAACGCAAAAAAGCACCGAGATATTTTAAGAGTTTTAAAAATTTCGGTTAAAAATAAAGCATAATATTAATGGTTTTAGTGCAAAATACCATATTATAAGCTTCCTTTTTTATATATTTATAAAAGCGTTGGTATGATTTGCCATGCAATAGAAATTAAAATATTTTAAAAAATATGTTGAATTTTAAAATATTATATGCTATAATACATTTGTGGAAATAGCTAAATGGCTAGATACCATACTTATACATTTAATTATTGTAACACTTGTACACGCTGTTGTCAAGTGTCTTTTTTAAAAATAGTTAAAAAACTGCTAACCTTTTGTAAAAGCTAGCAGTTTTTTATTAAAATTCTTCGTCTTGATTATTTGAAACAAGCTCTATTTTAGAAACAGAAATTTCGTAAGCAGTTTTTTCTATAATTTCGCCGTCATCCATCTTTTTTTGATAATTTCTTGATTGCATTCGTCCAATAATCTTAATATTTTCTGAAACACTTAAAGTAGAAACGAATTTAGCGTTTCTACCCCATGAAATACAAGGAATATAATCAGATTTATTATAAGAACGATTAACGGCCAAAAGCATATCTGAAATTTCTCGCCCAAACGGTGTTGTTCTAAAAATTGGTGGCTTGCAGATAAAGCCGTTTAGCTGCACTTCGTTCGGATTTAGGTATTTAACTGTTTCATAATCTTCAACAATTTCTATATCTCTTGCGAAAATAGTTAAAATAAGCTTATTTCGCTGCTCTTCCTGAGTATAACTGTTATAAGACCTAACTTGGCCTTTTATATGTACAAGCATACCCTCTTTCAAAATATTTCTATCAATAAGTCTTTCTGAAATGGTTATCGGTAGATAGTCGGAGCTTTCAGAAAGCCTTAAAACCTCCACCTTAAAAGCATAAAAACCTTCGCCGTAAACTTCGTGGCTAAACTCTGGTATTTCATGAACTTTTCCAATTACGTCGATGTTATTTGAAAAACTGAAATTTTCTTTTTGCACCTAAAAATTCTCCTTTCGTTTGTTAAACTTCTTGCAATGGTGCATAGCTACACTTACTCAATTTTCTTGCATTTTTTGCTTCTCATTATGTTGTCCTTTGAGGCAACGTCAATGAATTACGCTCTGAAAATTGGCTCGTGTTTAATTTGCACTTTTGCTTGTTGATAAATCTATTCTGAAAAAATTATTTTTAGAACTTATTACCGAGCAGTAATAAAATAGACACTACAGAAAGAAGATTATAAACATTTTTATTTTTGCCAAGCGGAGAAATATAAAACTCCTGAGGCTCTATTATATTGCCATAAAAATCCTTTATTTCTCTTTGTATGCAACACTGAACTCCATATTCTGAAACAGACGAAGCCGTTACACTAGACTTTGGATTAAAACCATATGTTATAAGTGGAATTGGGCGGTTTAACGAAAGGTTATATTTTACAGGAGTATCGGCATTTAAAATAATCATTCCGTTTTCTGAAATCTGAGAAAGACTCTTTTTCACAAACTCTTCGTTTGAGAATTCGTTAACAATAAATAAGCCTAAGTTTCCATCAAAAAATTCGTTAACCCAAATATTATAATCTAAATTTAATAGGTAGTTCTCTGCAAATAGCTGAAATGTATCAAGAATAGCAAACCCATCTTTTTCATCAGCAATGGCAATATTAAGCATTTTAGAAACCTCCGCAACTCAAATTTCAAATATTAATATTTTCTTAAAAAAATGAAATTTTATGCACGTGAGGTAAAATTACTTTTAAACAATAGCATCAAAGGGCAGCGAAATGCTTAAGCGGCTTCGCGTTTTGCCCTGCATATGATGTTGATTGAAAAACATTTTACTAAAATTGCTCAAGAATTCTCATAAGTAACGAATTATTATTAAAAACTATAGGTTCTTGCCCAAAATTGGTGTAAATTCTGTATGCGAGCAGTAAAAAAGATGATATAATTAGTATTATAGTAGGAGTATATAATTTTTTAATTTTTTTGGGATATTTTACTTTAAAAAGAAAATATGTTAATATTAATATAACAGTTGGAACTAATAGAGGGTGCATGGCAAAGCTTTCTCTAAAATTAAAAGTAAGCATTAAAATTCCCGCTCTTGTCATTCCGCAAAAAGGGCATGGTACGCCAATAAACGCCATCAGCGGACAGAAAAAACCAAAAAAATGATTCGACAAAAAATAATATACAATTATAAAAGAAACAAGTATAATTGGTTTATAAATTTTATTTTTATTAAACATGTTTTAACACCTCAAATACTATTGTACCACAAATATTAAAGCATTACAAAGGAGCGATTTTTTTTGCGAGAATTTTTTGAAAGAAATAAAAATATTATTTTAAAGCTAGTATTTATGACCGTATTTGTGTTATTTGTATACGTGTTTTTTAGGGTTATTTTTAGGTATATTGCACCATTTGTTGTGGGGTATTTACTTTCTTTGGTTTTAAACCCGTTAGCAACATTTTTAAGCAGTAAATTTAGAATGAAACGCTGGCTTTCTGCACTTTTGTCTATGGGGATAATGTTTACGATAGTTTACTTTATTTTGCGTGGAATTATTTTAAGAATTGTAAGCGAAGGCAGCGATTTTTTCTATAATTTCCCTGATATAATCGAAACAGCAAGAGAAATGCTTGACGAGATTCAAGTACGGTATGAAAATTTCTACAACATAATTCCAACGGGCTTGCAAGTGCTTTTGGAAGACTTCTGGATAGTTATATTGGATAGTGTTACAGAAACGGTTGGTTCAGGCATTAGAACAGGCGGCGTTAATGTTGTTACTACTGTTCCAAGCTTTATTTTAGGTTTTTTAGTTTCAATGATTTCTTGCTACTTTTTTATTAAAGATAAAGAGCTGATTTCTAAAAAATTAATAATGGCAACGCCCGAGGGCATTAAAAAACCATTTAGAAAGCTAAGGCCAAAGATTAAACATTCTATTTCTGGATACTTAAAGGCACAGTTTACAATTATGTCTATAGTTGCTGCTATTTGTGCTACAGGTATGCTTATTTTAAGGGTGCCATATGCTTTGTTTTTGGCTATAATTATTGCAATTGTAGATGCTTTGCCACTTTTAGGTAGCGGGCTTTTCTTTATCCCATGGGCATTGTTTAGCTTGATAACTGGGCAAATTGGGCAAGGTATTGGGTTGTTAGTGATTTATGGTTGCGTTATGATAACAAGGCAGATTATAGAGCCTAGAATCGTGGGGAAGCAAATTGGTGTTCATCCAATTATAACTCTTATGGCAATATATGTTGGGCTTAGAGTTTTTGGAGTTTTTGGGATATTAATGGGACCGTTTTTCATAATCATTATAAAGGGGATTATTGATACTAAGGAAATCATGTAAAATATTGCTCTCTAAAGTAACGTCATAAAAACATTGATTTTCAAAGGAAATAAAGCATTAAGGATTTTAATGAGAAAATAACCATTATTTATACAAAATCCCAAAATAAACTTATGATTGACAAGTTAGTTTAAAAATAATATACTTGTAACAGGGTAAAATTAACCACAAAAATAGGAGATTAATGGCAAATGAACAAAATTAAAGTAAATTTAAAATCATTTGGAATTGCAGTTCCGGAATATGTTGTTCATAACGACGAACTTAGTAAGCTTGTTGACACAACAGACGAATGGATTAATTCTAGAACAGGGATAAATGAACGCAGAATTTCAACTACCCCAAACGAGAATACGGCTGGGCTTTGCACAAAAGCATTTTATGAAATACAAAAGAAAACTGGCATTAATCCACTTGATATAGATGTAATAGTTGTTGGAACGATAACGCCAGATTCTATTGCACCATCGGCTGCTTGCACAATTCAAGCAAATATTGGTGCTAAAAATGCGTTTGCGTTTGATGTAAATGCGGCTTGTTCGGGCTTTATATATGCTCTTTATGTGGGAGAAAGCCTGCTTCGCACTGGCAGATACAAAAACGCTCTTGTTTTTGGGGCGGATACTCTTTCTAAGATTATGGACTGGGATGATAGGGCAACTTGCGTTTTGTTTGGCGATGGTGCAGGTGGTGTTTTACTTACTGCTTCAGAAGATGAAAAAGAAAGCTTCTATTATACCGATATTCATTCTGACGGAGAGCTTGGCAAAAACTTGCAAGTTTCTCACTGGCCTTTAAGAAATCCTTTTGTTAAAGAGGAAGAGGAGAGCGAGTGTACACATATTAATATGGATGGGCGTTTGGTTTTTGATTTTGCATCAAGAAAAGCTCCTAAAAGCGTTCAAACTGTTTTAGAAAAATCGGGAATCGATATTTCTGAAATAAAATATATAATTCCGCACCAAGCGAATTACAGAATTGTAGAAGCTATTGCGAAAAAACTTAAAGTAGATATTTCTAAGTTTTATATGAACATAGATAAATTTGGAAACACTGTTGCCGCATCTATTCCAATTGCACTTTGCGAAATGCACGAAAAAGGGCTTATTGAGGCGGGTGACAAGCTTATTATCACTGGTTTCGGCGGAGGGCTCACTTGGGGGTCTACTCTGATAGAAATATAAAAATAAAGAATTTTGGAGGAATTAATCATGAAGGAAAAAATTATAGCAATTATTGCAGAGCAATTAGGCAAAAATGAAAGTGAAATTACAATGGAAACAAACTTTAGAGAAGACTTAGATGCTGATAGTTTAGACCTTTTCCAGATTATTAGCGACATAGAAGACGAGTTTGACATTAAGATTGACGATGCAGAAGGCATTGCAACTGTTGCAGATGCAGTTAAATTTGTTGAAGAAGCTTCAAAATAAAGCTACGCTTTTCGTTAAAAGCCGTTGCCCTAATGGGCTTTGGGCTTTTAACAAGTTTTTGATGTGAGATTAAATTGCCTTTAAGTCTTGCTACGCAAGTTTTATGTTCGGCGATTTTTCTGGGGCGGGCAAAGCCCGCCCTGCGGTTTCAAGTCTGTGACGCTAAAAATTTTAAATTTTGAGAATTACGAGGTGTAAAAGTTGATTAAATCAAAACTTTGTGCTGAATTTAATATAAAATATCCTATATTACAAGGTGGAATGGCTTGGATTGCGGATTCTAGCTTGGCTTCTGCTGTTTCTAACGCTGGAGGACTTGGTGTTGTTGCCGCTGGAAATGCTCCTGCCGATGTAATTAGGAATGAAATTAGAAAAACAAAAGAACTTACAGATAAGCCATTTGGCGTTAATATTATGCTTATGTCGCCTTTTGCTGATGAAATTGCACAGCTTGTTTGTGAAGAGAAAGTGCAATTTGTAACAACGGGTGCGGGCAACCCTGGCAAATACATGCAAAGCTTTAAAGATGTAGGGGTTAGGGTTATTCCTGTTGTTCCTTCTGTTGCACTTGCAAAAAGAATGGCAAGAGATGGTGCAGATTTTTTAATTGCTGAAGGAATGGAAGCTGGCGGGCATATTGGCAAGCTTACAACGATGACGCTTGTGCCACAAGTTGTTTCTGCTGTTGATATTCCTGTTATTGCAGCAGGTGGAATTGGTGATGGGCGTGGTGTTGCGGCAGCTTTGGCACTTGGAGCCGATGCTGTTCAAGTTGGAACTAGATTCTTGCTTGCCAAAGAATGTAATGCACATCAAAGCTACAAAGATATGGTGATAAAAGCAAAAGATATTGATACAGTTATCACAGGGCAAATCACAGGGCATCCTGTTCGTGGCCTTAGAAATAAATTTACTAAAGAATTCTTAGAATTAGAAAAAGAAGAAGGCAAAAAAGATAATCCTGACATTAAGATGATAGAATCTTTAGGTGCAGGCTCTTTAAGGTGTGCAGTTGTTGAGGGGGATCTTGAAAAAGGCTCGTTTATGAGTGGACAAATTGCAGGGATGCTAACTAAAGAACAATCTTGTGCCGAAATGGTAGAAGAATTTTTTAACGAGTGTATGAAAGAAGTAGAAAAACTGTATAAGCGTTTTTCTTAATGAGGCTAAAAATGAAAACAGCATTTGTGTTTAGCGGGCAAGGCTCGCAATATAACGGCATGGGCAAAGAATTATACGAAAAATTTGACGTATGTCGTGCAATTTTTGATAAAGCAGACGAAGCTTTAGGGTTTTCGATAAAAGATATAATGTGGAATGAAAGCCCTAAGCTTAACGAAACAGAATACACTCAGCCAGCCATTTTCACCATGAGTATGGCTTGTTTTGAGCTTTTAAGAAGTAAGAGTATAAATGCCGATTGCTACGCTGGGTTTAGCCTTGGCGAGTATTCGGCTATTTGTGCGAGTGGCGTTTTTTCTTTTGAAGATGGTGTTAGGCTTGTAAATAAAAGAGGCAAATTTATGACTTCAGCTGTGCCTCAAGGTGTTGGTGCTATGAGTGCCATTATTGGGCTTGAAACTGAAGTTTTAGAAGAAGTTTGCAAAAAAGCTTCAAACGTTGGGCTTGTTATTTGTGCAAATTATAACATGCCAGGGCAGATTGTTATTGCAGGTGAAGCTTTGGCGATTGAAAAGGCAGAAAAACTTGCACAAGAAGCAGGAGCAAAGAGAGTTATTAGGCTAAATGTAAGTGGGCCTTTTCATACTAGACTTTTGGAGCCTGCTTCCGTAAATCTTTATAACGAGCTTTTGAAAATGGAGCTACATAAGCTAGAAAAGCCAGTTTTTACAAATTTAACTGGCAAGGCTATCGGTTCTGACGATGATATTCGTGAAGTTTTACGCAAGCAAGTTATGAGTCCTGTTTTGTGGGAAACAAGCATTAAGGAAATGATTTCTTGTGGCGTTACAACTTTTGTAGAATTGGGACCAGGCAAAACCTTATCAGGATTTATCAAAAAAATAGACAAATCAGTAAACATTTTGAACATAGAAGATATAAAAAGCTTTGAAAAGGTGGTGGAAAGTTTATGCTAAAAGGCAAAACCGTTTTAATAACAGGTGCAACTCGTGGAATTGGCAAAAATATGGCTGAAGCCTTTGCAAAAGAGGGTGCAAACATAGTTTTAAATTATAGAGGCGAAGAGCCTTTGGAGCTTGCAAAAGAAATTGAGGCGTTTGGCGTTTCATGCCTGCTTGTAAAGGCAGATGTTAGTAATTTTTCAGAATGCGAAACCATGATTTCAAAGGCAGTTGAAACTTTTAAAACCGTAGATGTTCTTATAAATAATGCTGGAATAACGAAGGACGGCCTTATTATGAGAATGAGTGAAGATGATTTTAGCGATGTTTTAGATATAAATTTAAAAGGTGTTTTTAACACAATCAGGCATGCAAGCAAGATAATGCTTAAACAAAAATCTGGTGCAATTATTAATATTTCAAGCGTTGTTGGTATTATGGGTAATGCAGGTCAAGCAAACTACGTTGCCAGCAAGGCAGGCGTTATTGGGCTTACAAAAACTGTGGCCCGTGAGCTTGGTTCTCGTGGCATAACCTGCAATGCTATTGCTCCGGGGTTTATCGAAACTGATATGACCGATGTACTTAAAGACGAGGTTAAGCAAATAATGTTAAACCAAATTCCGCTAAATCGCTTTGGTGCTTGTGAGGATATTTCGGAAACTGCTATTTTCCTTGCAAAATCTAAATATATAACAGGGCAAACCATAAATGTTTGTGGCGGAATGCTAATGAACTAAAAGAGGTGTTTTTATGAAAAGAGTTGTAGTTACTGGTATGGGTGCAATTACTCCTTTGGGGAATGATGTAAATTCTTTTTGGGATAAACTTAAAAGTGGCCAAACTGGGATTGATTTTATAAGTAAATTTGATACAGAAAATTTCAAGGTAAAACTTGCTGCTGAGGTTAAAGATTTTAACCCCGAAAAATATATGGAAAGAAAAGAAACAAAGCGTATGGATTTATTTTGCCAATATGCTCTTAATGCTGCAGGCGAAGCGATGGATGATTCGGGCATAGATATAGAGAAAATTAATCAAGATAGATTTGGCGTAATCGTCGGTTCTGGAATTGGCGGATTTGTTACAATTCAAGAGCAGATTGTGAAAATGCACGAAAAGGGTGTAAACCGTATGGCACCGCTATTTATTCCTATGATTATTGGAAATATGGCAGCTGGAAATATTGCTATAAAATATTCGGCTAAAGGTATATGTACTTCGGTTGTAACAGCTTGTGCAACAGGCAACAATTGCATTGGCGAAGCTTTTAGAAATATAAAATATGGCCATTCTGATATTATTATCGCAGGAGGAACAGAAGCTTCGATTATTGAAAGCGGCATTGCAGGTTTTATGGCTTTAACCGCTCTTTCTGAAAGTTCAGACCCGAATAGGGCTTCAATTCCTTTTGATAAAGACCGTAACGGCTTTGTTATGGGTGAAGGTGCTGGAATTTTAATTTTAGAAGAACTCGAACATGCACTGAAAAGAGGTGCAAAAATATATGGCGAAGTTGTTGGATATGGTTCAAATTGTGATGCCTATCACATGACAAGCCCAACGCCAGATGGCTCTGGCGGTGCAAAAGCTATGAAATTAGCCATGGAAGAAGCAAATACTACTGCTGAAGAAATAGGGTATATAAACGCTCATGGCACATCTACTGAGGCTAACGACCCAGCAGAAACATCAGCGATTAAGATTGCTCTTGGTGATGCGGCGTATAGTACGCATATTTCAAGCACAAAAAGTATGACAGGGCATCTCTTAGGTGCTGCTGGTGCAATTGAAGCCATTGCCTGTATTAAAGCACTGGAAGAAGGATTTTTACCACCAACAGCGAACCTTAAAGAAACAGCTGAGGGTTGCGATTTGAATTATATTCCTGTAAATGGGATAGAAAAAAATATAAAATATGCACTTAGCACCTCGCTTGGTTTTGGCGGGCATAATGCTGTTTTGTGCATGAAAAAATGGGAGGGCAAATAATGAACTTTGCAGAAATCAAAGAACTAATTACAATGATAGATAAATCATCTTTAAAAGAATTTAGCCTAAAGATGGATAATGCAAATATAGCAATGAGCAAAAATAATGGGATGACTCCAAATGTTAATCAAGGGTCTAACACTTCAGAGAGTTATAGAGAAACTCTTGAACATGCCGTTTTACCTAGTGCTATACAGGCACCTATAACAATTATTCCACAGGAAGAAAAGCCCGTAAATAAAGGTGGTAACATTGTTGCAGCACCTATTGTTGGAATGTTTTATGGAAGGCCAGCACCTAATAAGCCTAACTTTAAGTCGGTTGGAGATAGGGTGGAAGTTGGCGATGTTTTATGCATAATAGAGGCCATGAAAGTTATGAATGAAGTAACAAGTAAGTTTTCGGGAGTTATTGAAGAAATTATGGTCGATAATGAGGCAGAGGTTGAATTTAATCAGCCGTTATTTAGAATTGTTTAGGGAGTAGGTTTTTCTATGAATATACAAGAAATTTTGAATACATTGCCGCACAGATATCCGTTTTTGTTGGTTGACAAAGTTGTAGAAATTACGGAAGATGGAAAAACTGTTGCTATAAAAAATGTTACTATTAACGAGCCTTTTTTTGTTGGGCATTTTCCAGAAGAACCTGTTATGCCGGGCGTTTTGATTATAGAGGCTATCGCACAAACAGGGGCTTTGTATATCCTTTCTAAAGATGAATTTAAAGGTAGAATTGCCTATTTAGTTGGGGTTGATGGTGCTAAATTCAGAGGCAAGGTGGTTCCGGGAGATGTGTTAAGGCTTGAAGTGGAGATAACTAAGCTGAAAAAATCGGCAGGAATTGGGCAAGGTATTGCTTTCGTTGGCGATAAAAAAGTTGCAGAATGTAAAATTACATTTATGATAGGCGATGCACCTAAAGCGGAGGAGTAAAATGATTAGAAAAATTTTAATTGCAAATAGGGGCGAAATCGCCGTTAGAATAATTAGAGCCTGTAAAGAAATGGGTATTGCTACGGTTGCTGTTTTTTCAGAGGCAGATAAAGATGCGTTGCATGTTCAGCTTGCAGATGAAGCTGTTTGTATAGGCTCTGCTAGGAGTAAGGATTCATACTTAAATGCTGAAAATATTTTGTCTGCTGCGTACTTAAAAAAGGCTGATGCAATACATCCGGGCTTTGGATTTTTATCAGAAAATGCAAGCTTTGCACTTAAATGTAAGGATTGCAACATAAAATTTATCGGTCCTGATGCTGATATTATAGATATAATGGGTAATAAATCGAACGCAAGAGATTTAATGATTAAAGCAGGTGTGCCTGTTATTCCAGGCAGTGATGGCACTTTAAGCGATTTAGATGATGCCAAAGAATGGGCTAATAAAATTGGTTATCCTGTTATGATTAAGGCATCGGCTGGCGGTGGAGGCAAGGGAATTAGAAAAATTTATACTGAAGCCGACTTAATTGCCCAGTTTGACAATGCCAAAAACGAAGCCAAAGCAAATTTTGGTGACGATAGCATGTACATGGAAAAAATTGTTGAAAATGCTAAGCACATAGAGATTCAAATTTTAGGCGATGAGTACGGAAATATAATTCACCTTGGCGAGCGCGATTGCTCTATGCAAAGGCGTAACCAAAAGCTTGTGGAGGAGGCTCCATCGCCCGTAATTAGCGAACAAATGCGAAATATGATAGGCAAGGCAGCCGTTAAAGCTGCGAGGTTTGCAAATTATAAAAATGCTGGAACTATAGAGTTTCTGTATGACAAAAATGGAAATTTTTATTTTATGGAGATGAATACAAGAATTCAAGTAGAACATCCTGTTACAGAGATGATTACTGATATTGATATTGTTAAATGGCAAATTAAGATCGCATCGGGTATCAGGCTTACTGTAAGGCAAGAAGATGTTAAAATTTCGGGCCATTCCATTGAGTGTAGGATAAATGCCGAAAATGTAGCTAATAACTTTGCTCCGTCACCCGGTAAAATTGATTATTTGTTTGTTCCTGGTGGTACTAACGGAATTAGGATAGACTCAGCTATTTATGCAGGCTACACAATTCCGCCTTACTACGATTCGATGGTTGCAAAGCTTATCGTTCGTGGTAAAGACCGTACAGAGGCAATGGCAAAAATGCGAAGTGCATTAACTGAATTTGTAGTTAATGGCATTGATACTAATATAGATTTCCAACTTGAAATTATGAACACACCAGAGTTTATAAATGGCGAGTATACTACAGAATTTGTTGAAAAAACTTTGCTTGCAAAATACTAACAAAAGATTGAGCAAGGCCAGTTAGGAGTGATTTTATGAACATTTTCAAAAAAAAGACATATGTACCAATAAACATACAAAGACCAGATGACGAACCAGCACAGGTTCCTATTATTAAGGATGGAATGTGGACAAAATGTCCAAAATGTGAAAAAACCATCTATGTTAAAGAGCTTAGTGATCATAAAGTTTGCGTAGTTTGCAAAAATCCTTTTAGAATTGGGGTAAATGAAAGATTAGGTATAACTGTAGATGAAAATACTTTTTCAGAGTTATTTGCGAATATTCGCACTAAAAATCCTATGAATTTTCCAAACTATGAAAAGAAAATTGATGAAGTTTGTAAAAAAACGGGTATTCAAGAGGCTGTTATTTCGGGTGAGTGCGAAATTAATGGAGAAAAATGCATAATCTGTATAATGGATTCTAATTTTATCATGGGTAGTATGGGCTCGGTTGTTGGCGAAAAAATAACGCGTAGTTTTGAACATGCTACAGAAAACAATTTGCCTATAGTGATTTTTACGGCTTCTGGCGGTGCAAGGATGCAAGAGGGTATAAATTCTTTGATGCAGATGGCAAAAATTAGTGCGGCAGCTGCTAGGCACAATGAAAAAGGGCTTTTATATATAACAGTTTTAACAGACCCAACAACGGGTGGAGTTACGGCGAGTTTTGCAATGCAGGGTGATGTGATTCTTTCAGAGCCTAACGCTCTCATTGGTTTTGCAGGTGCGAGAGTTATCGAAAACACAATCAAACAAAAACTTCCTGAAGGGTTTCAACGTGCAGAATTCCTTCTAGAACACGGATTTATTGATAAAATTGTTAAGCGTGAAGAGCTTAAAAACACAATCGGCAATATCTTAAAAATTCATAGTATCGGAGGCGAAGAAGTTTTATGAATACAGTAGCAGATATAATTAAAATTGTTAGAAAAACTACTAGGCCTACTTCGCTTGAATATATTGAGCATATTTTTGATGGATTTGTGGAATTTCATGGCGACAGGCTTTTTGCCGACGACAAGGCTGTTGTTGGCGGAATTGCACTTTTAAACGGTATGCCTGTAACGGTTATCGGTATCCAAAAAGGGCATACGATAGAAGAAAATGTTTTGCGTAACTTTGGTTCGGTTCACCCTGAGGGGTATCGCAAGGCTCTTCGCCTTATGAAACAGGCAGAAAAATTTAACCGTCCTGTGATAACTTTTATCAACACAGCAGGAGCTTTTTGTGGTATTGGTGCAGAAGAGCGTGGCCAAGGTGAGGCTATTGCCAGAAATTTAATTGAAATGAGCAGCCTAAAAGTACCAATTATTTCTATAATTATTGGCGAAGGTGGTAGTGGTGGGGCGATAGCTTTAGCTCTTGCAGATAAAGTTTGGATGCTCGAAAATTCGGTTTACTCTATTTTATCACCAGAAGGGTTTGCCAGCATTTTGTGGAAAGATGTTAAGCGTTCGGGCGAAGCTGCCGAGCTTATGAAGATGACTGCAAGAGATTTACTTGATATAGAAATAATAGACAAAGTTATTAAAGAACATGAAGATGGTGCAGAGAATGACTTTGACTTAACGGCGAATGAAATCAAACTTAGCTTAATCGAAGAATTTAATGAATTACGTAGCTTTTCAACTGACGAGCTTCTACAAAAAAGATACGAAAAGTTTAGGAATATGGGCGAATATTTGGAATAATGGAATTTATTGAAGCAAAAACAATAGTAACAAATGCCACATCAAATAGGAATTATATGGCGTTTGATTATGTGATGAATATATATCGTGGTTGTAGCCATGGGTGTATATATTGCTACGCTCGGAGTAATTATTATGAGAAGAATGGTAATTTCGACATAGTAAGGGCAAAAAAGAATGCACTTGAAATTATTCGTAACGATTTACGTCGTAAGATAGAAACAGGAATTGTTTTAACAAGTGGGATGTCCGACCCGTATAATCCACAAGAAAAAGAATACAAATTAACAAGAAACGCACTAGAATTAATAAATGCGTTTTCTTTTGGTATTTGCATTTTTACAAAGAGCAACCTTGTAACTAGAGATACTGATATTTTACAGGATATAAAAGAGCATTCACCTGTAAACATAAGTTTTTCTATTACTTGTTATGACGATGATACTAGCAAGAAAATTGAGCCATTTGCGGCGGCGACTAGCGAAAGATTTAAAGCTATTGAGCATTTTGCTAATAATGGCTTAATTTCGGGTGTTCTATTAGATCCCATGCTTCCATACATAACAGATACAAAGGAAAATGTTTTAGAAATGGTTAAAAAAGCAAAATACCACGGAGCAAAATATATTTATTTAGCAACAGAAGTTACAATGGCAGATATTCAGCGAGAATATTTTTTACAAGAGGCTGAAAAATTGTATCCGAGAATATCAGAAAAGTATAAAGAACGGTTTAAGAATTATTACCATTGCCGCTCACCACATCAGAGAAAATTGCAGGCAATATTTGCAGAAGAATGTGAAAAAGAGAGAATTGTTTATGATATGAGGGCGATTAATCAAATGATAAGCCACGGGTATAAGAAACAAAAGAGGTGATATTATGGAAAATTCAAAAAAATTTAGTTATGCATTTTTTCAAAATAAAGATTGTTCTTATTTTCCTTGCCATG
>Ga0136643_10006467_pt1 | contig 16778 bp, 10 predicted proteins | sample TergutLab28metaG_FD_96883 | JGI IMG/M metagenome (GOLD analysis project Ga0136643, IMG submission 96883) | Labiotermes labralis P1 segment gut microbial communities from Petit-Saut dam, French Guiana - Lab288 P1 (version 3) (version 3) | ecosystem: Host-associated > Arthropoda: Insects >... | reverse complement strand
TCCACCTTCAAATCTGCACGTTCTGCTCCGACGTTGCGCACTATTGAGTCACCGACCACCAAACACTTTGTAACCTTTTGCTTTGTAGTCATTGTGTCTCTCTCCCCAGTTCCCGCCATTTGTAACTTTGACTCAAGCTCCCTGTTCCTAGCCTTCAGTTCATCAATTCGTCTAAGCGCGTTTTGCACTTCCTCCTGTAGTATTCTCACCTTTTCCGTCCTACACTTATCACAGTTCAAATTCTCTCTCTCAGCCGCTTCAGCCTTCATGCTTACACAACTGTAATGATACCATCATCTACACAGTTCACATTGTATTCCTGACTTCAGATTCCTGCCGCATTCAGTACATAAAAGTTGCATGGTATTCTCCACTTCCAAAACAGGACCAGGATTCTGCTGGACTCCACCAATTACTAGTAACACCGCTAAAACCATGGAACTTAGCACCGTCAAACCCAAGCAGTCAACGGATGTTCCGATAGCATCAACACGCCTAGACACGCCACGCCATGAGTATCTCCCAGCCCAAGTACCAACCCTCGCGCAGTAGTCCTCCAGGTAGCAACCCATTATCTACCCTTACTCAGGAGCTCACAAAACACACGTCTCAACTCGACACTCCAAACCAGACTGAAAAATTCCAATGACACCATTTGGAATTGAACCAGCGACCTTCCGATTTGTAGCACAGCACCTTAACCATTGTGCTACTGCAGTCCCCAGATGGACACACACTGTGAATTATTTATATTTACAGATAAAAATGAACATGCCCATGCTGGACTGAACATTGGTGTGTAAATATCTCTACACAACACAGAGACAAGACTGTAAAACAACTGGGTCTCATACCTATTCACAGAATACACAACAGATGAAACACATATGGACTGCAGAAACATTTATTGACCGTAACTTGCAGACCATAATCAGACCTAATGGGACAAAATATAATCTACATGCATCACTTACCAGAAGTGTTTCAACTAGGTCTTTCCTAGGACGAAATTTCAACAAAGGAAGACTGAGCCGAACTGAGCAGAGACCACTTCGTCCCTCATAGCAGCATATCCCAGCACACCTGTAAATATTTTATTTAAAAAACACTGCAGCCAAGTCTGAAACTCTCTACATAATGTTTGTAACAAAGAGCACAAACAAATGTGGACTTAGCACAGATACAAACTGTACATCTTAGTGAGCAAATTGCAACACGCAGGAATGCTTCTAACTCGTACATGAAAGGTACTCTCTTACCCTCCAAGACAGGGTAGTTTTATATTTGTTACATGGGAAGGTATTAATCTTTCAGCAGAAAAGCCTGCACAGAGTTCTGACCAGGGAACAAAATTAGAACTGTCTGAATTGTTGGATAATACATAGAAACTCATCGCATGTGAATTATAGGTAATTAAGCAATTCTGCCCTTTAAAGGCATCAAGCTTTACATAGGGTATGCATGCACACCTGTGTACACACAAAAACACAAACAAAAAAGTAGACATCAATTCAGCATTATTAAAGTAAACAATAACCTACATTGTACATATAGCATATTCACACTGAAACCACAGAAAGAAACCCCATAGGTGATGAGAATAACAGTGCTTGGCTCCCTCCTTTTTGTCTACTGTCTCACTGCCCTGCTACCTCTGGCATATGTCAATGATATCAAAGGGCTGATTTATGTTGCTAAACACTATCAACTATCCGGAAAATGCAACGGTTAGATGGCTGGAGGTGAATAATAATACAGATCACAGTTTGCTTACATCACATAGGTCCTTTACAGAACTAAGCTTGACAGGGAAGTCAAACAGCTCAAGGAAGATATGAATAGTGTCAGTTCATGGGACTTCTTCCCTTGGCTTCAGTGCAGTCAAAGAATATGAATCACATAATATCTTTACAAAAATATTCTTACGAAGTCATCCTTGGACTCCACCTCACTTCCACTCCCTTCAACTTTCCCCAGAAGAATCGGTTATCAAACTGAGTGAAAAGAACATGTACATCTGGTGTTGGATCAATGTATTCCCATGATGAATCTACTGGGGAACTTTCACAGTGAGATTTCTTTCTGTAAACATTTTCCTTGCTTTTCATATCCAGCATCTTGTGTGTACGTGAATTTATCACATGTTCAGGTTTCAACTGAAACATATGTCACAAGTACAAAATAAATCATACAGTGAAAATATAATGACTGAAACATTTCACACGCTCAGCACTGATGCAAAAATAAAATACAGTGCGTGTAAATGAAGAATAACGTTTCATATTCATAAGATAAATAATAGTTCCTTTAGTTATGGTTAACCTTACATGAATGTAAATTCAGATTAGGAATGAAACTGACTTATAACCGTTCATATTATATTTAATAGGTGGAAACTTACGAAACTCAACAATAAGCAAATGTTGTCAACACACTGTAAAGCCTTTACAAAATAAACAGTATATGATAATGAGAGCGCCACTCTTCAAACGAATTTGAAGAAAAAACTTCCAGTTTTGTTACACTTCCTTGAATATATAACCTGCAGCTGCTTTAAGGTATACTCTTCCACCACTTTTCAAAGAACTTAAAAATAAACTACACATTATATAGAACAGCTAAATATTCGAAAACCTTAAACTTACCACCCACCAACCAATGCAATAATGGAATAATGCATGACAACAAAACCTGTGATTACACATGGTTCTCTTAGAAAACAGAAACCTAATTGCTGGTGGTAGGAAAAGGGCTACCACGTTAAGTGAACCGCGATATTCTTTGGGTTGTTAATGAACAGCATACTGGCGTACACGTCATTATAAACTATAACATAACCCACCCACGAAGTTCTGGCAATTAGATAAAAGTTATATAATAAACCTACTTCAGTATCAAACTGCTCTTGTAAATGCAGCGCCAAAGCATAATCTTCATCACAGTACATACTGTAACGGTCACTCTCTTCTTTCCAATTATAATTACGCACGCTGTAACCGAATATCTTTTTCGAAAACCTCCACTAAAACACATAGGTTAAGGAATACGTTACACACGGATTACAAAATGTCAACCTTATGCGACAAAATATCATCGATAAGCGAAATCGCTTCGTGATATACCCGTTGCCTTCACCCTTCAACCCCAGTCATAATCCAAATCCCCTTGTTCCTGTTTGTGGTTTATTTTATTAACCATAAACTGTATTGAGCTTTAAAGAACAAAGCCAAAATTTCTCTAGATACAACAGACAAAGTGACAGGAACAAAATCTACGTTGTACTGTCAGGCAGAGAGCACCAGGAGATTCCTCGGTTGCTACCATGGACGTTTCGCTCACTGTAGTCACCGTGGTCTCCGCAAGAAGGCCGCAAAATTTAATTCCATGAAAACATCGTTGAAAAGGTTTAACTATCTATAACTTGGTTCTGCAGCAGAAGAAATACCCACACTTAGGGTCATGACTTTAATGTAACTTTTAATGCAATATCTGACAATGTTAATTTCATTCAATTGTGCACTTGTTCATATAATACCAAGAAAACTATGACTCATTTTTACACCAGCAACTCTCTCCAAAATGCCTTCACAATGAATAATGCTTAATTAGGAACAGGGGCAACTTTAACTTCTTAACTCTTCATTTTACAATAATGACAATAGCCTAGACTACACAATGTAGAATTTGTAGTTTTTAACTGATGAATTCAAAGGATCTGGAAGGAAACAGTCATGGCCAAATTTGAGTTTTATCCGGGCATTCCCTTGGAGAAACGAAGGAAAACCACAACATTATCAGCCAGAATGGCCTATGTTCTGACTGAGAGTACAACCAGGCACCTCCTGAATACAGGTCTATAGCATTACCACTACATGTAATTACCCAGTCATTTTTCTTATTAACATGCAATCACCATGATAATTCTTCATGAGAAAATAAATGTAAAAAGCATTTGTATTTGCAACATGTAATGTGTAAGTACTTAATCAGCAATCTACAAAACAAGTCACAACACAGCGGAATACTGCTCAATAATTGTAAAAAAGTAATATAAGCATTTCAATGAACTGATACAAAACATGTTTAAAACTCATCATCATATAACAATAAAAATCTATCTGAAAGAAAAGCTACTATAAAATAATTGGAAGGTAATACACTTATTGTTGAGATGAAAATAATGTCTGCTACGTTCCACCACATTTTCCTCAGTATAGTAAACAACATGTTACAATTAAATTTGTGAACACACAAAACCATAATTAAATTTGTGAACACACAAAATCATACTTTACATTCAACGTTCCTATAACACCATTTTCTACAACATACATACACATATTAATAAAGATAACTGAATTTAAAATTGTGACTCTTCGTGTGAAACAACAAAAAGTTCATAGTATGCAATTTAATCTTCAGATCCGCTTACATTTCTAAGATGAAATATTTTCAGTGACTGTTGTATATTCCCATATTAATATCATATTTTAATTAAGATCTAAATAAAATGAGAATCTACAGCAACACTACTGTAAGAAGCTCACATCTTGCTAGATGAAACTCTACATGAAATCGACTTTTTATATTATTAATAACAAAACACAAAACTATTCACACGCAAGCACAGAATTATGAAACACTGAAAAGAAAACGTTTCAATTAAACATAATGAATATGAGATAGTCTCTACGCAAAATGTAGGAAGCAAAATATATCTCATGATGTAATCCACTTAAATATATACCTGTTTAAAGGGCTTGTGGAACTTAACAAGGTACTGTAAGAAGTATATATGTTCAATTATCGAGAACTGAGTTTTTATGGCAAATAATGCACAGAATAATGGATGTTACATTCCCATGTAACAAAAATAACCACCAATCATACAATACCATCAGTACATTTACAATGACATAGCTACATATCCCACCACGCTTCAAACTTTTGCTTGAATTTTGTATTATACAACAGTGGTATGAACATGACTAGAATTCACAAAACAACATAAGCTTATAACTTTGCATGCTTCAGTGTTCATTGCTACATGCATTATTGGCCATGAAGTGCAGCAAACAACATTTATGCTCCTATTGAAGCAGTTTTCATAATGAAGGTGATGTACAAATATAACAGTCTTCTATGCAGCTAGGTAGATGGGCAACAACATGTAAGAGAAACCTGCCATATAAAGCCTCTGTCTGGAGATTGGAGGAGGAAGCTCCTCTGAAACATTGGTACCAACCTACCAAATTAAGCCACAGTCACTACTCTGTGAGCCTCAAATCTGATAAGATGCTGTTCTGTTCCCATGTAGTAGGAAGTGAATTGGGACTATACACATGTACCTGTTTTTAGTCTAATTCTTCTTTTAGATTCTCATTAATCAACACTTTGTTCCCAGAAAATACTGGCTACACTGAAATAAAAAAGATTAGTTTAGAGGAAGGGTGACCAACCTACAACCCCCCTCCTCTCCAGTTGTGTTATGTGGCCCATGGTTGAATTTGTATATAATATGTGTATTGAACAGAATTCACAATAATTTAGGAGGTTAGGGATTAGTATATCGCTTACTGTAATTTTTACATGAGTGGTTGTGGCCCCTTGTATAAAAATAAGGGTGGGTAGGTGCAGGGGGGTTGGACACCCCTGGTTTAGAGTAAGTTTAAACATTTGATCTGAAATTTTGAATTCCAGAGCAATAAAGTATTTCATGTCCTGACAATGTCATCACTCTTATCATGTGAGTTAAATATATAACAAATTTAAGCACAGAACAGCTACCTATCACTGTAACACATAACACATATTTGTCATATACATCCTGCCAACTAAATCAAACAATGTAGGCCATCCACTGTTGACACCACTCTTACATTGTCCCATTTTTAATCACATTTGCAACCATACCTTCTTGATAAACTGTAACATATTCTTATGTAACTTCTGCAAAACAGCAAATTACTTTTTTATGGCATTTGTGCTGAGAAAATTTTTGATCATATGTAATACAACTCATGAACATCTGCCCAAAAAGGCACAAATTTTCAATCTTATATAGAAATCCAATGAGTATATAATCAACAAGTTCATTATCTGACATATATATATATATGATGTCTGAGAGTGAACTCCAGATTTGCCAAATATGAATTCAGTAATCCAAACAAAATGGAACACTGGAAACAGTAAAAGCAAATGGCAAAACATGGCAACAACATGCAAGCATGACACAGCACTGTGGTACTATTCCAATGTATACTGTAATTTATGTCCAATTTTTACGCTGGTGCATAGGAAGAGATGGTGTCATATATGTCCCGCAAAAAATCCAGACTTCACAATGCTCACATTATCTTATAGTATTACATGTAGGACTCCCACATAATGACAGTGTCAATAGCAGTGACACCAGCATTGCTGACAAACGTGTGGAGGACCAAAATCACGGATCATTTGTATATTTGGAGAGACATGAAAGTACACGACACAGTAATCCCTTGCTTTACAGGCTTATGCTCATAAGGCAAGAACTTGTACAACAAAAATTACTTTCCAATTCCTTCCTCTGTTACAAGTTTAAATTGATTTCTGAGGTCAACATATTCTCCCCAAACACACAAATCACACCTGAATACAACACAGAACAGTATGACATATAAAAATAATGGTCAATCACTACACTTAATTCTTAGCAATGAACAATAGTTATGTCACTACATCTGCATGGAAATTGCATAAAATTTAGGTACTAAGCCCCTTATAAATATGAGACACAAACATTCTGTAAAATTTAACCCACATAATGATTAATGCCAAGCACAGTAAACTTCACAAAACAGCTATGAGAAAAATGACAGACACTGCAATGCTGCTTTAGCATGAAATGCTCGCAGATGACACAACATTCCACACATGTGAGGAGAAACGAGATTGAACAATAGCCAAGAGGAGGCACTGGGAAAACCAAGTGCTTTGCAACTACTAAGGACCTCATAAAAGTGAGAATTGGCTTACAATTTCAAAAATAGGTATTAATTTGTGCATCTCATATACCGAGGGGTTACTGTATTGAGTTGTACCAACAAGTCATGCTGCTGTTGAGAATTTCTTGCTTTCACACCAAAATATCTGCACTGTTAAATTGGACAAATTGACATTTCAAACTTGATGCGTTGTGCAATTTAGGTTACCCATATGCACTGGTCTCTGTATCAAAATGTGTGTGTGTGTGTGTGTGTGTGTATACACACACACATACATGTACACACAAAGTGTCACAAAACCTGGGCATTATTTTCCAGATACCCTGTACATAAAATAAATTTAACCTGAAAATCGGCTCTCTCCTATCTTTTGATGCTTCAAAATAATTCGAATTTTTGTATTACATTTAAATTTTTGGTAGAAGAGGAAATCATATACTAATCACACTGACCATTAATTCTGTGTTCTAACCAAATGACCAGAAGTTGTGAAATACTAATCTGCATTGTTTTATCTAAGAATGCTGTCAGTTTCTAAGATTCAGTATTATCAGCAGTGGATGATAACAAAACAATGTGCCATGATCATGTTAAGCGTTAATTAATAATCTGAAGCTGATGTCTGCTCAATGGATGTTCAAAAATATATACCAGGAAAACAAATAATGAAATTCTACAATTAGAATGAAATTTAAATCCTTATAATTCATTGCTTCTGTTTTGTAGTATATTTCAAATAACAGTTGTTGGATGAATTCAAAATCACTGGTAGCCTTTCTCCTAACATTCAATTAAAATTAAATTGAGAGAGAATTTTAAAATTTCAAATCCATAAAAACTAAACACCAAAAGACATAAATAAATCCAATTTCCAAATATATCCCAGAATATGTACAACATTCATCATAAATGATACAGAATAACTACAATATTTCACAGCATATAATACAGTCATGTGCAAAACAAGGCAAATCAGTGCATTAATTGATGATATAGTAGCCAAAGTTTTCAGAACTCTATTCTAGTTCTGATACTGTGAGTCTTCTGTCATATGTAAGGGATTGTGATGCTATGGCTCACCCATAAAGCATGGCTGTGCCATCCAGAAAATTCAAGGTAGTTTTACAATGGTATTCACTATGTGAAACATTAAACTTACAAAGGCACAGTCACACATACCACTCATGATTGCTCCCAATTCCATTATTCAAGAACATGCTAACCTCACATGTCATATCTAATTTAACACAACATGAATCAAATTCTTTAAGTACTTCATTTTAGCTCACGCAATATTTACAATATAGATAAATTACAAATCATCAGAGTAAACTTAAACTCAAAATTACATGCCCTAACCATACAAACTGACAGGAAGGGAACTAGACAGGTAGACAGGAAGTTTATCTCAGCTTCTGACACACTAACAAAGTAAGTGCAACACATAGGTAAAAATGTCAGTGTATCAAACTGTAACATACTCATGAGTGCTGTGTTTCAAGATCGTGCATAACGTCCCAGACGATTTAAACAACCATGAGCACTATGCCAGATATCTGTGTACACATGAAAGATGTACAATAGTTTAGGATTCTGTTTATGTGAGATAGGAAACTACATTGCTGGCTTACTGTTTACCCAGCTACACAACATCCTACCCCAGAATAACAAACTCTGCAGCTACATTGCTGTAAAAACCTGAGAACTCACATATACAGTGGTTACCCTCTACTTCTCTTTGTGCCAACACATGCAAGCTCATCTGGCCTGACTGCTACAGCAACAAGCCCCATATTTATTATGCAATTAAAAGATCAATCATGATGGCTAAATGTGACTCACATTTTAACCCTTATTCTACTGTGGTGAGTACTTAAATTTTAGCACATGTTTTATGAAAAATGTATTATTTGAGAGGGGGGAGATAAAATTATTAAATAACCAGCAGTTTGTGGAAAATAAAACATAGACTATGCACCTACTTCTATTGTCAATTATGCAGCTTGTTTTAAAACTGCAGTACATTTCCTTGTTACTGAAATATGTACAATGAATTTCTAGGGGTGTTTTCTTACATGCATTCATGTATGCAACCACAGATCTTAATAGGTTGAAGTACTATCCTAGCCTTTTTATGGACAAACTGACAAAAATGGACAAATAGTCTCCCAGCCAAAATTTGGAACAGGTACATTCTAAGCAAAAAATCAGAATGGCTACCTTCCACACTCCTTTCTACAGCCTTTCCTTGACTCCTGCTTTGATGCTACCATATTTTACACTACACGCAATCCACAAGTATAACTGAGCTTCAGTAGTATCACAAAAGAGGTGCAACTGGAATGCAAGATGTGGTAGTGAAAGCTTTGGTTCAAAACACTCACTACTCATGTTACAGCCCAAATAACTATTCCAGCTACATTATTCACATAATTACTTAATATTATCAGAGTTTACTTGTATATGTACCAAAGTGTAACATTAAAAAGCTGCCAAGAGCAAATTCTAAACTCATATGTTCTTCTCTGTTTTGTAGTTTTGCTGACTGATGTCCTAAAAAATGGTTAGTAGAAAAAAGAAATGTCCTGTTTGCCAGCACAGTAACACATATTCAAAGAGTCTACCCATTCCCAGCCTCACAGATATTTTGTGTGCACTGTACTAGCTTGACATTCAGCCGAATGTATGAAGTGCCTCCAGTACCACCACATACCCAGTTGCAAGCCACAACTACTAAATATTATGTTCCTAATCAACAGGTACTGGGGGCTCTTCCATGCAGGTAAAGCTGTTGGGGCATGAAACAGACAACTCACTTCCATCTAATGTTGACATTAAGAATGAGTGGAGTTACATTTACACCCCACCATATGCCTTCATGGTGTACACAAAAACAACTTTACTTTTATCTTACCCAATTTCACTTTTTAGTCCCACATTCCACAAATCAAAAGTGACACGTCCCTTCCAAAATTGTAATTTACAATACAGTGTGCACTTGACATGTGCCTTTGCGTGTAATCTCTCATAATCTGCAAGTGCCTTCCTACCTCTCCATGTCACATACAAGATACATACAATGCAATCTGCCATCCGTTCACAGTGTCCATATTTCAGATCCTGTAAATGGTCATAGATGGTGTACTGCATATTAGTGACAACAGATGCTCAGGGTTTTTAAATTTTGTCTGAATGAAATGGACAGAACTTAAGAATTTCAGCAAGGTTATGCGAAAGCAGAAGATTTAAAAAAAAAAAAAACACACACACACACACACACAATCTTGTTCCACTTCCATTGCTGAAAAACAAATTAAAACTCCTTTACCAGCAGCCATACCATCTTCACAAGTTTAAGTGAACCCCCATTGAAACATCTCATGTTTTCCTGATAGCAATGTAGCAAAATTTTCTGTAAAATTTACTTAAGAGTTCCTTCCACCCCACCCCTAAACCCTTGAATCTAAATGAACTCCCCTTTTTCAAAATCCCCTCCCCCCCAATCCAAAACTACAAATTCTGTCCAATACCTATTTATTTTCCAGTTTTTCTACCAAATAAATCATAATCAGTATTATTAGATTAATACTGCATAATCAGTCTTTCTTCAGCCTTGTGTTGTTGTTGTTTATGTTAACTGATGAAATTCAGTGTGAATTCATTCTGCTTCCTTCTCCTGTTTCCATTTCCATGGAGGTGATTTCACTATTTTACAATGCTTATTTGCTTAAATTCATATTTAACAACATACTAATACCTTGCACTACATAAACAAAAAAATTATGCAGAAATTTCTTCCATACACAACCTAAAATTTCAGTTACATTTCCCTTCCTGCAAATTCACAACGCTGATAGACTTGACTGAACTTTCAAATGATTCAGTGATCCTTGTTTTTTGTTGTTGCTATTAACACCATAAGAAACTGAATACACAGACAAACTGACATCTATTCTTGAACGTGTTTTTCAAAACAAAAAAGAATAAAGAAATGCCTACTATGCAAAAGATGCAGCTGTAGATGGAGGAGACAGCCTTCAGGTATGGAGGGTAGCTGTGAATATAGTGAATATGCACCGCAGACAGCTGAAAATGGGGCCAACGATCCCTCATAATAAAAAGGTAGGCTATTACAAAACGTTACAGACAGCCTTAGGCTGGATGAGCTCTTATGAACACGAAGGCAGGTAATTTCTAGACTAGATGAGCGACCATCAGCTAAAAAAAAAATAGCTTTTGCTCAGTACAGTCCATTAACTAGAGGATTTCAATAAACTAATAAACACAACATTCATTTTTACCATCAACCTTCATAATTATCACATTCCCGGCTTATTGTGCCTCTTCTGTTTCGGCATTGTAAGTTTTAATATATAGTGAAATCACAACATAGCAACTGCATTTATTGCCTGCTCTGAACAGCTGACATTCTCAAGCTCTCTGGTCCCCATCAGACCTGGACCAGTGTTTCAGGTACAACTACAAAGGAAACTAGATAAGGTATAGCAATGTGGCAAACATAAATGCTGAGAATATCAATGTTCTAAACACTCACAAATCTGCTCAAACTTTCCAGCTATTATGTACACTAAATTCATACTTCAATAAAGTCTGGAAATTTGAATCTCTATGGCACAAAAACCTGCACTGACATTAAAAAAAGTCTAATGGCCTCTAGGATGTGCTAGATTTTGAAAAAAATATATGACAATAATAGATCTAATGTGTATTTAAATCATTATATCAAGTTAACGATATATAACAAATATTCCTTCTGAATTCTGGATCTACAATACAAACATAACCACATCAATCCTGCTTTTGAGCCATTTCAACATCCCTCACAGTGACGTGAGATTCAGAAACTTTGGTGTCTTGCTCATGCCCTTTGAACCTGTACCTCCACCCCCTTCCCAGATGACAACGGTGCCATCTGCTGCTGATGCATACAGGTGCTGGGCATCCTGGGAATAGGTCAGGCTGCACAAAAGAAAAGACCATTTATTAGGAACTCTTGTATGGTTGCAAAAAGCACCTATAAACTTTTCAGTCATTCATTCATTAATTCATTCATCACGTCTATCCATCCATTTGTCTACATATATCAGTGTGGCTCCCACTGGGTGGATTTCTATGAAATCTGATATTGGGGTAGTTTGTCAAGAAAATCCAAAGGCAGTTAATATACAGCAAAAGTATCAGGCACTTCACAAGAAGATTTCAGCATGTTTTATTGTTGTCAGTGACATCATCATCATCATCATCATCATCATCCTTCTTCCTCTTCATTGGTGCATCATCTTTGCAGTTTAACCAGTGACTCCTTCAGTATGATAGCCCATATAGATCTGTCTTCTGCTTTCTTCCACCATCTTCTGACAACCACTGATTTGAGATCATTTTCAATACAGTCTAACCACTTTAATTTTGGTCTCCCTGCTTTTCTTCTTCCATCTGGTTTCCCCAAGAAATATTTTCTTTATGCACCTTTCATCAGACATTCTTACTGCATGACCAGCCCACTCTAGTCCTCTTGCTTTTATTGTGGTTACAGTATTCAGTTTTCCACACATAACCTGCAATTCATCATTAGTTCAGATTATCCAGCCATTCTGATCTTGTCAGTGACATTACATCACCACAAAAGCACTCTCTTTGGGTGAAATGGTATCAGGCTGGTAGTCCTAGACCACCCATCTGCATGTATCAGCATGGGTCCACTCGACAGATTTTCGTGATTGGTACTGGGAACTTCATAAAAATCTGTCGTGAAACTCCAAATTTTGTCAAAATGGACAAAATATCAGGCACGTTACATGCAGACCTAAGTATGTTGTATTGCTGCTAGAGACATTAAATCGCTACAAAAGCACTCTATTCCAGTGAAATGGTATCAGGCTGTTATGGTAGCTGAGGAAGTAGATCAACATTACATGAACCCATCACACTATTACGTTACTTCATACTGCTCTTGGCATGGACACCAATTCATAAGATGGGTAATGTGGGAAATAACATATATATATATATATCTGGGTAAGTACAGGCCTGCTGGGAAATGTCACTCACGTGAATTTAAATCTATGCAGCTTACACAGAATGACAGATACAGTATGGCCAGGAAATATTTCTAACCTATAACCGATTAGACTGTTCCTTCTGAGTGACAATGGAAATGGTGTGACTGAAGTGAGAGGTCTCTAGCAGTCAGCACCCCATATCAGAGGGAGCTTGGGGTAGTGGAGTTGTGGAGGTCAGTGAAAGGTACTAAACAAGCCACTGTGCTAGCTGTGGGAAGGAACTGCAGAAAACACCAAGTAACAAGGGAGCATTCCAAGTCATTAACTCCAACCGTTCATTGTGCCAGTAGAGAACAGATAGATACCTAATACTATGTCCCTGCTGTACATTGTGAACTGACAGTGTTTTGGTACAGTTTATCAAATATATCTGGTTATCAATCATCTGATAATTTTAGTGACGTGATTGTCGCAGTGTGTTATTTTTACTGATGTAACTTCATGTACAATAACTGTGTACATTCATCACCTAACATCTACACTATGTCGTATTCCCTGAGATAAAACTTGCTTCCACTGTACAGACTAGCCAGTTAATCCTCTTACCTACCTGCATAGCATTATCAGAATAAGAAGAATGACAGCTAAAGAAAATTGTGCCAGGAAGGTGATCTACGGATTAGTTAAAAACAAAGAACTCTGAAGTAAATGGGACATGAAGAAATTTACAGAAAAAAATTGAAGAAATAAAATGGAAATGGGCTGGACAACAAGATGCCAAAAGACTGGAAGAAAGCAACACAGGACACAAAACATGGCATGAGGTCACAAAACACGATGATAATAGGGTCGGATGATGGAACTTTATGAATGCCCCATGCATCTCCAAGGAGAAATTGGAATGAATAATGAAGGGTTATTTACTTTGCCCACTGCTTGTCCAAAATTCTTGAGAATGCCATGAAAAAATTACAGTAAAATGATGCAAACTGTTTCAAGTGAGTATGTACAGCATAAAGTAATTAATAAATGCAACTATTATGTACCTATCAGCAAAATCTGCCACAAAAATATATGGCACAATATAATGTTAAGAATTTACTGATACTTTAACATGAACTGAATGTCAACCTTGAGTATATAAAAATAAATACCTTATGATCGGACGTGCAATAAAACTTGTAGTAATTTCTCGAACTGGGGAGAGATCCCAGGTACTCCACAATCTGAAAAATACCACAGTCTGACCACATGCAGTGACAAGTGAAGCTATTGTGTTCAAGTATGAAGATGTTCTACCGACACTCTGAAAATCTGCAAAACTAACTCCATGGCCTCACATAATCTACAGCCCTAAATCCTGACTTTTGATCTCTGTACGGATTAATCTGTGAGCTAACCATGAATGTCTTAAAACAAATTTATATATTCCCAGTCTTTGAAGGCACAAAAACATTGAACTTTGCCTTGGATTCAATAATGCCTAGTACCACCCAAGCGACACATGCATGCAAAAACTAGTAACGAAAATGGAAATGTATCGAGAGAAGGCAGAAAAAGATTAATAAAGTAACATACTGATCTACAGCAATTTGAAGATGTAAATTCAGAGTCAAATACACATAGGTTTCACAACAGCAAACAGTATACTTTAAACATCATGCTTTTCTGGGACATGACACCATGTAGTCTGGCAGACATGCATCAACATGTTGGACATACCACTGAAATATATGTACACTAGTGCCAAACTACATGGCACTCCATACCAAAAGAAAATAGCCTCTACAGAACTTCAAATATCTTATTCTTCTTGTGCCTTCTGAACTATTTTCCTTTGTTATGCATGGGTTTAGACAAAACAAAATAAATAAGAAGAGTTCCTAACCTGATGGCTCCACTGGCTAGGCCAGCTGCTATGATATTCACAGATACACCCTCTGGTGCACCAGAGAAACAGAGTGCTGTTATGGATTCTCTTGTATCAACTGTGCCAATAAGAACTGCATTGATGGAATATAATGATAACACACTGCCTCTTTGTGTGATCTCTGCTGCACCAGCATTAGCACTGCTAACCAATGCAATGTCTCCAAGAGTCTCACTGACTGACACGAGACGAACGGTCACTGTCATGTTGTTGCAGGAAATGGAGCGTATGTACGACAAACTGTGAAAGATATCAAATAATATTACCATAATACCACCACCACTACTACTACTACTGCTGCTACTACTGGCGGCGGTGGCGGCGGCAGAGGCAGCAGTAGTAGTAGTAGTTAGTGGTAGTAGTAGCAGTTTGTATTATCATCAGCAACAGCAGCAGCAACTTAGGATTTTACAATTATGTCCCACGGCAAGCTTCTGTACAAGGGGTATTCAGAAAGTTTTCATGATTTTTTTGTTGGTCACTGGCGTGAGGTAAACTTTTCAAAATTGGCAGAACTGTAACTGTTTATGTGACACAATCTCTAAGTACAGCATAGACATGGAATCACAGCAACAAGTGCATGGTATTCCATTGTGCTTCAAAATGGACTGTGACCAGTCACTTGCAAAAAACGGACAGCAAGGATGTCATAGGGGGTTCTTTTGTTACATGATAGTGCATGCCCTCATACTGCTGTCCATAAAATAACCCCCTTCACACCCTGAAAGGGAAGTTCTTGACTTCCCAGCTTGTAGTCCTGACCTGGATCCTTCTGAGTTTCATCTGATTTGCAACTGGCAGGGTGAAGGGGGGGGGGGCATGTCTGGCTTCCCATGCACCCAAAAGCCTTGTATTCTTATGCCTTAAAAAGCTTGTAGACTGGTGGGTAAAGTGTACTGGGTAGCACAGAGACTGCGCTGGGATATAGTACATCCATTTGCAATGTCAGAAAGATTAATGAAAAATGTATGAGAAGAGATAACATAGCCAGTACAGAGTTCACTATGGGATGAATGGTCCTGAGATCAAATCCTGGTGGGGGGCAAGATTTTCTGTGCCTGTCCAGACCGGCCCTGGGGACCACTCAGCCTCCTGTATGATTGGTGCAGGGTCTTTTTTCATGTAGTAAAGCAGCCAGCATGTGGCATTAACCACCCATCCCATCTAGCGCCAAGGTTAAAGAAAGAGTAGAGATCTATCTCCATTTCCCATCTGGGCCTTCATGCCCTGTTCTAGGGTGAACTTAATTTTTTTTCACCTTTACTTGGGAAAAAAAGAGCAGAAACATTTTGAAGATTCCTTAGATTAGCTGAAAATTCAGGCTCATTAGCAACAGCAGCAGCTGTACTACTACTACTACTACTACTACTAGTAGTAGCAGCAGTAGCACCTACTTGATGCATAAGTTGAAGTGCAGTATTTCAATCATTTCTTATATTGCAGAGACAAACTGCTGCCTATCCTTTGAGAAATCTTAATATGGTGTGAGATTTGAGGCTCTCAGTGATGTTGCTGTGATGTGATGTGTCACTGGGTGAGCAGTTCCTGACAATTCAAAGGACCATTGTGTATTCATCTTCAGGGTCAAGCAGTCCAAGAAGAACAGCCTGCTGTTCTGCTTGGACTCCTTCACCCTGAAGATGATGGTGCCACCATCTTTCCAAATATCATGAATGTCTTACCAATCTACATGGTGTAACATCCCAGAAGACTTAAATACACAGGGTGTTTCACGACTTTAGGGCATAACTGCAGGAGGTGATTTCCTAGGTCTTTGTGATCAAAAAAGTTCATATAAACATGTGTCCGATTTTGGACGGTTACGGAGTTATGACCGTT
>Ga0136643_10006465_pt1 | contig 16781 bp, 10 predicted proteins | sample TergutLab28metaG_FD_96883 | JGI IMG/M metagenome (GOLD analysis project Ga0136643, IMG submission 96883) | Labiotermes labralis P1 segment gut microbial communities from Petit-Saut dam, French Guiana - Lab288 P1 (version 3) (version 3) | ecosystem: Host-associated > Arthropoda: Insects >... | reverse complement strand
TTTAATATGTGACTTTAGCAAGGAACAACATGGCTCCCTGAAGATGATCTTAGGATCGAAACATGTTGGAGCGATTTTAAGTGTTTTAATGTGAAATTTTATGTAAGTGCATTAGTTGGTATAATTAAAGTGAGTCTACATAAAACTTAAAAAAAAATTCAACTTCAGCTGGCGACCACCACTAATAGATGAAGAAACACCAATTCTACATAACTTCTTGAAGAGTTCAATCACTACGACGCCACACATGATTCAATCACTTCGCCATTCGCGAAATAACGTAGTAAAACAATATACTCCCTAATTTGATACCCCTCTCCAAAAATTATGTTGTCTAAATTGTTATAAATTTTATAACTACAAATTTTATAACTATTTTAAATTTCAAAATAATTTATATTCAAATGAACACGAAATTTTATCAATGAAAACGGGATCTCGTTAGATACTAAAGACTTAATACTGCATATTGTATTGTTGCCTCGAATAGGATATACGATCAACCTGATGATGGAATGGAAAAAGGCCGAAACATGTATTTGTTCCTAAGATACGCTATGTGAATGAAGCTCATTAGCAATAAAATATTCACAAGTTATGTTTGACTTTGCTCTACCTATCTTCATGACTTATAGCCTGTTTTAAAGGTACTATTATAATGCCTATTTCAAGGAACTAATACCATCTACATAACCTCAGCCAACACAGACATCTCCAGGGAGAAATTCACACTGAATCTCACTACTATGACAGAACACTACACACAAGTGTTTAATGACGTTGTCTTAAAAATATCGCACAATGGAGAGTACAAAAAAAACTGCCATTTGAAAAACATTAATGCAACATCATACAAACAGTCCCAATAAATGGAATGATTTATGGTATCTACCCCAATCATGTGGTATGAGTACTTACCACTTCAGAAGTGCTCTTCTTTAAACGGCTACGGTCGATCTTCATTGTAACGACGTGATCTACAAGGGCTCTACTTTACTTCTACAGTGTTCAAAATGCCTGCAATGACAAAAAATATAATCATTCATACATGAATGCATTCCAATGAACTACTGTTGTCACATAAAACATTACAATTTCTTGCACATTACATACCTCCCTCTCTCTCTCATTCACACACACACACACACACACAATCTAAGAATTATCATTTTATTCATGAATGCTTGCAAAATTTGAACAACTTGATAATATGAAAGAGTCCCATAAATTCTGTGCCATACACTGATGAATTACAACACTTCCTAGTAAAGCTCACTGTAACACAAGACTGTTCGAGCATAACTGCAGCAAGATGGTGCAACAAATCACACTGCATATGAATCAGTCTCTCTCTTATTTGAAGGCCACATAATTCTGATAGAAGTATGATCCCCAAGGTGACCATATTTGTCACTTGTAGGCTTCCATCCATAAACCTACCTCAAAGAAATGGCCCACAATAATCCACACCCTCCGGGGTAATCAGAACACATAAACTGAGAATAATCACCCACATCTAACCTATTATGCTGCAGTGTCTGAACATGCTCTATCATGACCACTACTATACACAACATGATGGTCACTATTCTGAACATGACTATGTAAGTGGTATCACACAACAAGCAATGCTCCTTCTGACTGTCATGTGCTAGCCCTCTTTTACAAGACATAAATTAAAACTGAATGGATTCACAAATGAAATGATCATCCTGATGATATAAAGTCAACATCCCATATAACACAAAAATAAATACACTGGGTGCAAATGGGTCTAAAGGTGTGTCTAACGTCATTTGTTCCTGTATAACATACGCACACACACATACACACACCTCAATGGAGAGTAAAAGCTGTGGTAAAATTCCAGTATTAAACTTGGTGCAGCAGCAGGTGACATCACATGTAAGTGGAAGATGAAACAGGATGGTGCTACCTGCATACTGTTGTTTCACCGTTACGCTACTATATCTGTATATCTGCACATACATCACAGCTACTTAACAGCTATCAACTGATACATTCAGCATTTAAATCCAATTCTGCCGGAATTATTTTTTTAATTTTTGCACACCCCGTATATAAAATGTGAATAATACAGGAACCAAATATATTAGAATTATGAAACAAACTGCATTTTGAAGAGAAGAAAACGGAGAGTATATACCATGTTTAAAATATTCAGTACCTATATTTGTCGAATAAATATATAAAATGCAACTTTGGAGGTTAGCGGTGCGGCACGTCAACTATAGTTGACTTTAGGCACCTAAAGGTTAAACTTTAAACAATGAGGTTGGTATATAAATTTTAGTGCATTATTTATGAAAAACGTATCTGAAGAGATAAAGATAAAACTATGACATAAACAGAATTTTGTGAAAAATAAAACACAGATCCACATCTTAAAATGCAGTAAACATGCATTCACATATGCAAATATAGGTCACTTAAGGGTTAAGGTACCAAAGAAAGGATTTAAACCGCACAACAACCAAGTTAAGAGCAGTCACACACAATGTGTCAATGTTGGGTGATATGTAGATGGCAGTCAATAGTACATATGCTCCGACAACTACTGAAGATGGCAATACTGCCAGCATGTAGTGATGATGAGACAGATGAACCACTGTTACCTATTTCATCCATGGTAACTGGAAACTAGGTGGCACCTAGAACTGGCCTTTGTGATGATCCATTTTCTTGATGATAACAAACTCATTAGCCACCGTCAAAGTAAACAAAGCAATAATGTTTTTACTGGAAGTGCAAATAAAAAATGGCAGTTGGCTGCCAAGATGCAGCAAGTACCAGATCCTTAAGGTACTGCATCAATGCATGCTATCACACACATTCCCCCAAGAGAGCAAAGATATGTTTCATAAGATCTAAGAATTTTGAGTGTGGTCCTGCTGGTGCACTGTGTCATTATGAATATGAAGTCAGCATTAAAAAGTTGCCTGCTCACCAGGATCCGAACAAAAACCGCATCTATCAGGCTACAAGTATTCGTTATCGGCAGTATATAGGTAAGGAGTAAAGATAAAGCTGTCCCTGTGCATGCCATGAAAGCATACAAGGCGAGCAAAGGTACAGTTCTACTCATTCTTCACAGCTGCACAAGATGAAGGTGAGCGGTCAACATCACGCCCTGGCTGCTTGAACCCTGGGAAGAACCCCAGTACCCACTGAATAAGAGGCTGGGTGAGTCCCATGGCCAGTCTGGATGATTTGGTAAAAGGTAAAGCAGTCCCGTTACTGGCCCGATGGGCCCAGAGGGTTCCAGGAAGTTAAGGTTCCCAGATTATGTGACAACGGCATAGGATGGTGGTAGGCTGTCAGCCTTACACACCGGCCGCCTTTACTCCCAGGAAATACTCGTGGCACTCATTTCTGTTAGAGGCTGAGTCGACCCCAGGGCCATAGTGCAATCGGAAGGTTTTCTATGTCAATGAAAAATCCACTGACACCAGCTGGGATCGAACCAGCGACCTTCTGATTTGTAGCACAGCACCTTAACCACTGTGCTACCGTGGCTGGATGATTTGGAAAACAGAAAAATCTCATGGCCCTGTCAGCAGGCACTGCCTCTTTTAATGGCTTAGGTTGGAACTAATTTTAGAGAGCAAGGATCACTGAAGGTGCACTGACTGACCACATCGAAGCAAGCTGAGAAACAAGTATCTACATTATTATTATTAGTAGTAGTAGCAGCAGCATTTTAAAATTTATTCTCGCCGATTTGTCATTAGGTGGCGGTCTGCTGCAAAGTCCCAATCTCAACAAGGGATTAAAGCGATTTACCCCAGCACTTTACAAATGGTGTGTGCAGTGCTCATTAGTGTGATCTGCAGTTCTAAGGCTGACAGGTCTGATCTAATCCCTTCTTAACCGTTCCTAATGCTCCAAATATAACTGGTGCAATTTTTGTCCTCACTTTCCACATCCTGCTGACCTCAATATCCAGGTCTTTGTATGTGCTCAGCAGTTTTTTAGGTTTCTTTTGTGTTAAAATTTAAATCATCTGATAGGCTATATCAATCATTAGGCAAGTATTCTCTTTTTTATCTTGCAGAACCTCATCAGGTAAGTTTGCTAGTATGGTTTAATCTCTGATTATAGGAGTGTCCCATATAATGGCACCGTTGACATCTATGACCTTTACAGGTATATGTTCACAGTAGTTGTCAGTAACCTGCAACCCCAAATGTTAGCACAATGTCCAGCAGATGTAACCAGCCACTGATTGTGTTTATTCGTGTATTTAGATGGTGCAAGTTTTGTGCATCTGGCAATAATATATTCGATATGTTTTATTTGTTATTCAACCTCATAGAGCATTCCGCATTTACTATCCACTGGTTGCTTCATGATGTTCCTCCGATGGCAATGCATGCTGAGTTCTTGGTCTTGGGCTACTATGATTAGATGCTCCATTTCTCCCTTTAGGCCTCGGCTACATAACCAGGCCTGGGATTTTCTTTATCTATTGATGGTCTTCCTAGGTCCCAGCAGAATTGCTCAAGCAATGACTTTCTCTTGAGTTCTTCTATCTTGTTGTTTTCAATGGTTGATTCAAGATATTTGGACGGCAGTTTCCTGTTACACATATTTTTATTTGATTAGCTTATTTCTGTAAACAGTATTTGGTTTTCCTGTTATCATATTATTATTATTATTGCTATTATTACAAAGTAATATTTGTTTTAGCACATGTGCTGCCTAGACTGTGAACTTATCCCAGTCCAGATAACTTCATTGATATGGGGGTGGCTGAGCAAGTGTAGGGGCTGGAGTTCAATTGGCCATCCATTTACAGTCTATGGCCAAGCTGCTGCTGGCTGGCTTTTGCCTCACGTCCCTGCCAGAACTGTGCTATTTCTTTCTTCCTCCAACCAGTCGAGCCACCAGTCTCCCCACCCATACTATGCCAGAAGGCCCATTCTGCTATTCAAGAAGTTGGGCGAACATCTAGGAACTTTATCTGTGCCTTGCTGATCACAATAGTGACCACACATCTTTGGTCACAAAAGGTACAATATCTTCAGTGAGTGTTCCACAAACCATTCAGTTTGGATGGCAAGACTGACTGATCTGTGATGAAGCGGAGAACTGTCTCAGCACTGTGATGACACCTGCTGTTATCAGGCTGGCAACCCAACACACTTCCCTGGCCAGTGTACAGACCTTGACCACTAACACTTGGCAAGTTGTGATATGGGCAGCAAGCCTTCCACAAGGGCAGCCCACACTGCTTCATCTTCCTTCAAAGGACGCTGACCCAAGCCATCACTTCCTTGCAGGTTTTGCCCAAACACTAGTGACAGTTGGTGATGGAGGGATACTGTGTACATCCACTCACAGTAGCTTAAAACACAGCCATGAGCCCACGGCATAAGTAGTACAGCTCCTGCTGTAGTGACGTGACTGAATGCCTTCAGTCAGTATCTCTAATAAGGGCCACCGAGAGCTGCATGTCTCAAATTCCACTGTGATCACAGTCACTGCAGAGAATTTAGCATTTTCTGGCCTAATACTAATTCACTCCTGGTATGTGGAGGGAAAGTGGGTATGGTTATGAATACCAGAAGTCAGCAGACAGGCTGCAACAACATTCTAATGCAATGAGTTCTTCCACAATGAATGTTGTATCACAGGCTTCTTTGACAAAGAAAGATTTCTGCAGTCTTTAAGCACTTTAACAGATTGAAACTGCAAAAAAGAGAGAATGGACAAAGCAAGCATATTGGCAACATCCAAAACAGTTAATAGCACTGCCAACACATACACCAAGTATGAAAGATCGACTGCATTTACCTGACATGGACCACACGTTGTTCCACACATCAAAAACTTCGTACCAAAAGAGAGGAAACCAATAACATCAATGCCTTAAATAACTCGACCAGAAATCTGCAACGTCTGTACTCTAAATATTTACTTACAGCACTGTTTTGTGAATGCAGCCAGGATAATATAGTCGACATAGTGACTAAGCTACAGGCTGGATGATCCAGGTTTCAATGACTGGCAATGCCAGTAATTTTAGTGACACAAATAAAGAATAACTGAATTTAGGAACTTAGAAACAATAAGCAAAGGGAAAATTTGAATCAATGAAGCTGCCTAGAAGCCACATGGAACAAGACATGAAAAAGCTCTGGAGAAAACACCCCACTGTGTGTTACTGACATAATTTTCAAAATAAATACAGTTGTGTTTCACGGTATTTATTTTGAAAACTGCATGAAAAATTATTAATGGTGACAAATTGGGACAGACCTGACAGCTTACACAAATTATCAAAATTATTATGTAATCATCTGTATGGAGCACATACTAAAGCACAAAAAAAAAAAAAAACTTTAGAAGTGGAGTTGGGTGCATTACACCTTTGCACACAAGACAGGCAAAAAGCACATACTCGACTACAAGGCAGTGAAGTTACCACACTTTCACCTCCTCAAGCAATAAATTTCCAGTAGTCACACACACGCAGAAATATTATGTTTACTGGACCATGCATCATCTTGACAATTGAATAAAGAGAGACCAACATGATGTCACTTGCTTTATTTCATTATTTAATGCTCAACATGTTTCGAACATTAGTACATCCATCCTCATGGGCTTGCGACTTATTTGTTGAGTTATTTCATGGGTTGTATGTATTGTTCTGGTCCGATGTGTGTTGGTGTTACGGTGTGGTTCGGCTGGGGTGGTGTGGTAACCTTAGGCAGGCAGCCTAAGGATCCCACACCACCCCAGCCAAACCACACTGTAACAACCACCCACACCATAACAACACACATCGAAACAGAGCAATATAACCCATGAAATAACTCAACAAATAAGTCACAAGCCACTGAGGATGGATGTATTAACATCCGAAACATGTTGAGCAGTAAATAATGAAATAAAGCAAGTGACATCAAGTTGGTCTATCTTTATTCAACCATGCAGAAATATATTTTGTAATATTTCAATAAATGGTAGTAACATCCAGTGATCAATTTCATCAAATTTCATTCAACTTTATACATAAGTAACTAGGTTCTCTCTCAGCAATATATCCTAAAGTAAGTAATCAAGTTTTAACTCTGTCATGCTGAAAACCCAAACTGGAAGAATGCTGCAATAATCTGCACCTACCACTTCCATACATTTATTTATGAAGTTTCAAAATACACCCAATGCATATGAGTGTGTCATTTCCTATCCTTATAAACACATCACTGTTTCACTTCTCAACAGGACCAATGCCTGACAAGAAATATTATGTAAGTTTACTACAGCTTTATGGTCACCAATGATAACTTTCAATCTACCATGATATAAGCCTGCCCAGAGTCAACTATAAAGAAACTTTGAAGCCCTAAGTTTACAATATTTTACTATCAACTTCCTAAAATGTTCAAATAAACCTAATTTCATGAAAAAGTAGCTCCATGTTGAAACACAAAAGGGAATTTTGTTAAAACTGAGTGGCATGCATATGAACAGATCAGAGAGTATGCACACACTTTATCAAGGAGGGAGTCCAGTGAAAACTTCACCAGTGTTTCCAGCTCCTGAAACTATTAATTCAGGTAATTAGAACTGTACACACCAAGGGTGAACAAATATAAGGCACCAAAGTACAAAAGTTAGGCACCACTACAACCTGAAGCCTGGGATTGTACACCCCTGGTGCAATCACTGTCTAGAAAAAAGGGACACATGTGCAATTGTATCCGTTTACTTGCCAAGTTAATGTGACATACTCTTCTGAATGATATAATGTGTATGTTCAGCCCATACATGTGTGTGTGAAAGAAGAAGTACATGTGTGGGCAGTGGGAAGTTCCCATTCTCATGTGACAGAAATTATTCTGGATGTGCATTGCAAATATAGTCATGCAACCATACACAATTTCTTACACCTTACATGACAACTGTATGTAAGTATACTGTATGCACACTTGAGTAAACATGTTACATACAAAAACTCAAACCACACAGTACCATTCTAGACATAAATACTTTGATGGGAAACACTTCTATTGATGAATGCTGGCAACAGTGATGACCTCCTGTGACTTAATATAATATGGCAAGAACTGTACAAGACGTGCGATAAAACCACGGCAAGCATTCAGACATGTATTACATTTGTATACTGCTACAAAATGCCGTTTTCGTCAAAGACGTAACAATATCTGTGACGGTTACTGAAAGACGAAATGTAAACAGCTGAATGCTACACCAAAATTAACTGCACTCCATCATTATACAATACTGCAGCCTAATACCTACACGGTTAAAAACGTAAACCCGTGACGAACCACAGACTACCGACTTGGTAGCAGGCTGCAGTATCAATTCCCAGCGGTCACAATTATCAATTGAAACAAAATCATGTACGTTGTGCCACCGCCAAATCCGTATTTGAAACTACTTGAGGGATATGACAAACATACCACCACTTCACACCTACAAAACACTTGTGTAAATAGTAGTGGTTTTCAAGAACACTGTGGAATTACACGGAGACACAATACTTCATTCGTCTATGATCAAACTACGCTATCAATCCACTTCAAACACTCCAAATATAAGTCACTCATCGCAACTTAAAAAATAAATAATACTATTGTAAAGCAACGTACTGCAGTAAAAAAACTCATTATCTGCAAGTAACACCACGACAAACGGTACGGCGCCATATTGCCTGTATACTCAAACAAAAGGCCTAGGATAAGACAGCGCCAAAAGTCATTCCCCTAATCAATTCACGGTGACCTTTACGGCATGATTTTATTAAACACCTATATTCTTTGTTAATGAATTATAATACCATTACCTGCTATGTATTATGGTTCTTCGAAATTCGTAACATTTTCGATACTTATCCACGAGCACCGACGACAACACTAAACTGCTTCCCCCACTTTTACGTCCTTCTCCTATCTTCTCCTGCCCCTGTCTCCACCCGTTCTACTCGCGGAAGTTTAATCCAAAGAGACCACAACTAGGCATACCATCATAGTTGGTAATGTATTTCCAAGATGGCACTTTTGACTTAATATGATGCATTCAGAAATTAAATAACGGGAAATATTAAGTTTACTTATCGCAAAATTTCCTTACCTTTAACATGGCCAGGGTTCATCAGAATTTTCAATGATTTATTCTGCGTGCAGGATACCTTCATATGCCACTGAATGCTTCGACTTCTTGTACCGCTTCCTTAAATTTGTCAACTCATCGAAATTGCTCAACAAAAGATAATAATGCGAATTTTTTAGGGAAGTTTTGTGATATTAATGTTACAGTGGTGACAAACAGTACAATGTTTAGTATTAAAATAATAATAAATAATAACACTAATAATAATCAAAACAAAATTTATTAAGACCAACTAATTGCACATACTTGTCAAACCATTAAAATCACATTATCTGATGAAAATTGATTTAAAATATCTCCTACATGTTTCAATCCCTCTATGGGATCATCCTCAAGGAGCGTAAATTAGTGTAGGAATGAAGTTACTAAGACAGACTGAAAACAGCATGCTACCAGATAACCTCATGTAGAATCTTAGTAACTTCATTCCTACACTAATTTACGCTCCTTGAGGATGATCCCATAGAGGGATTGAAACACGTAGGAGATATTTTAAATCCATTTTCATCAGATAATGTGATTTTAATGGTTTGACAAGTATGTGCAATTAGTTGGTCTTAATAAATATTGTTATCACATTGCATGGTAATAAAATGAAAATAATCAAAACCTTCACTGATGATATCCATATGGAACTTGAACTTGAAAAATGTGCCAATATTGCATTTAAAAGAGGCAAACTAGTTCACTCAAAAAATTTAGTGATTGACATCAACAGAGAAATACAAGAGCTGCAACAAGGAAAAACATAGGAGTACCTCAGGAATGAGGAAAGTGAAGGCACAAAACATCAACAATTAAAGAGAGACTGAAACAGGAATACAGCAGGAAATTAAGAATGAAACTGAAATCTGAACGCCACAAATAAAATTACAGCAACTGGAGCACTAGCTGTACCAATATTGAGATACAGTTTTGGTATAATTAACTGGATAACTGAAGAAATAAAAAAAATTGACAGGAAAACTAGAAAGATCCTAACAATGTATAAAATGCATCATCCAAAAGCTGACATTGGCAGGCTATATGTAAAGAGGAAAGAAAGAGGGAGAGGATTGGTACAAATCGAAGCGGCACTGTAAAGCAGAAATAATTAATATTGCAGAATACCTTAAAACAAATTATAAAGAAGACCAGTTTGTAAATATTGTTAAAAGCCATGAAAGCACTCAACCAAATATGAACTAAATAATTAACACAGCAGCAAAAATAAAAGAAGAATTAAGTCAACTAAATGAGAAGAGTGACACAAAACAGAATGGAATACAACACACAAAGGCAAGATTGGGAGCATCCCTAAACAAAAAAAGGAAAAACAAAGTAATGCATGGGCAGTATGTTAGAAATATTGATAGAGAGCTTATTAGTGAAGAATACATGTTCCTCTGGCTATTGAAGGGAAAACTAAAAGCAGAAACTGAAATTGAAATAGTGGCAGCACAAGACCAAGCATTACAAACAAAATATTATGCAACAAAAATACTGAACACAGAGAGAGACAACAAATGCAGACTTTGCCAACAATTTGCTCAGACAATAGACCACATAATATCAGCAAGCCCAATCCTGGCAAAACAACAGTACATAAAAAGACATGATAAAGTGTGTGCACAACTACACTTCAACATATGCAAGGAAACAGGGGTACAATTGGACAAAAAAAACTGGTATGAACATGTGCCAAAATCAGTAGAAACAAGTCAAGGAGGGAAGGTAACCATATTGTGGAATCAACAAGTACAAACTGACAGAACTATCCCCACAACAAACCAGACATTATAATCCATGATAATGAAAAGGGAACATGTATGTTAATAGATGTTGAAATCTCAGGAGAGAGAAATGTGATTAAAAAAGAAGCCGAGAAGATTCTAAAATATAAAGACCTTACAATAGAAATACAGCGCATGTGGAATGTAAAAACAAAGGTGATACCAGTAGTAACAGGGGCAACTGGGACTATTTCAAAGTTATTCAGAAAATACGTGAGCAACATACCAGGAAAACATGAAGTCAAAGAACTAGAGAGAAAAGCCATATTGGGCACTGCACACGTACTTCGGAAAGTACTAATGTAAAAGTACAATAGATTCAACACTGGAACTAATGATATAAGCACCATGAATAGTAACAACAAAATACCTGCAACACTGTATTCCCTAGGGACATTGTTTGTCTCAGGAATATAAGTATAAATACCGTGCATAAAGGAGATGCTGATGATGATGATGATGATGATAATAATAATAATGCACCAAAATCAGTTGCACTATGTAGTACAAACAAACATTCCATGGGTCCAGAAGTGTGTTATAAAGACAGTAGGACATGGATCAAGTCATAAATACACAAATATACAAATTTGCAGTGTAAAATTCTACAGCATTTCACAAAAACAAAATTATAATTCATCCTTACACAAAAAAAATTCATCTACAGGGTAAAAGGAGTGTGTATGTAGGTATTTTCTTCAGGCTGCTTTAAATTTTGCCTTGTCAGTCTTGAGGACTGTCATACTAGATAGTCAACTGTTAAAAATTTTTATGCTGGCTTAGAATGTACTTTTTTGAGAACAAGATAGGTGAAGGTAAGGTGATGAGAAGTTGAATCAACAAGTGCAAACTGACAGCACCATTCCTAAATTCAATTGGGCATCATAATACATGATAGCAAAAAAGGAACATGTATATAAATAGTTGTTGCAATTTCTGGAGACAGAAATGTGATTAAGAAAGCTGAGAAGATACTAAAATACGAAGACCTTACAACAGAAATTAAGCGCAAGTGAAATGTAAAAGCAAAAGAGATACCAATAAGAATGGGAACAACTGTAACCATCTCGAATCATACAGACAATACCTGAGCAACAATCTGGGAAAGCACAAAATGAACTACAAACAGCACAGGCAATGTACATATGAACGTAATATTGAAGCACGTTCTTGCAACCATTGTTGCAGTGGAAAAGCAAGTATTACATACTGTGAATGTGTGTGTGTGTGTGTGTAGCCATAGTTAACCAGCATGCAATGTGCATGTGCCATATAGCATCTGTGGCCTGCCCCACTCTACAATATTTTTCCACATTATGTCATAAACGGCATGATTTTCAAAAAAAAAAGTGATGGAACATAAAATTTGTTTGATTTCCTCCACAGCATTTGTCTGACACATTTCTCATTAAAAGAATTGTGCGAGATATGATCAAAAATGTATATTGGTCTTCACATAAAGTATCCATTATTCTTATCTGATTTTAATGAAACTCGAATTTTCTTGACTGTTTTTTCGAAAATACTCAAACATTAAATTTCTTGAAAGTCCATCCAGTGGGAGCCGAGTTGTTCCATGCAGACAGACATGATGAAGCTAATAGTCAAATTTTGCAATTTTGTGAATGTGCCTAAAAACAACCATATTGGGCCCTGCACACATACTTTGGAAAGTACAAAGATAAATGTACAAAACATATTTAACATGCAAAACAACATTACGTACAGCACAAATTGTAAATACAGAAGAGCTGCAATGCTACACACCCCAGAAACGTAGTTTGTTTAAGTTATATAATTATAAATACTCTGCATAAAGTTGATAAATGATGATGATGATGATGATGATGATGGTGGTGGTGGTGGTGGTGATGATAATGATAATAATAATAATGCTGTGACATGAGGCATGTATTGGCAGAGGAGAGGTGCAAACAGGGTTTTGGTGGGAAAAACTGAGAGGAGGCCACTTGGAAAAACTAGATGTTGATAGAAGAATGATATTAAAATGGTCTTAAAGAAATAGGATAGAAGACACAGATTGGAGTGATCTGTCTCAGGACAGGGACAAAGAGCAAACTTTTGTGAACATGGTAATAAATCTTTTGTCTTCATAAAAGTGTCAAATTTCTCACCTAGCTGATGAAGTGTTACTCTTTCAAAAAAGACTCTGCTTCATATAGTTAATAATAATAATAATTATTATTATTATTGTTGTTGTTGTTGGTGTGCAGTGTTCTTTGTATCGATGCAGTGTATTTTGGTACGTAGTTACCAACAAATGGGAAGAGTATATATTCTTGGAATATATTGCCATTTTCTTCAAGGTTTGAGAAGGGCAATTGCTATGAAATTGTCTAAACGTGAGTGAACTCTAACTGTTGCAATTATGCACACTTTGAAATCGGCATTCTTCACAAGCCATCAATATTGTCAATAAGATAAAACAAAGAGTATCGGCTGTATACAATAAACTTGGTGTAACATCTGATTTCTGTATGTGCAACATTGTAATATTTTGCATTGTATATTGTGTGTTTTATGAAATATATTCCACATCCTACTGTCATTTTACACTTTAACACAACTTTGCTACAAAGAAACTTGTGTTCACAGTTTATACTTATTAACTATACAAAAACACATCAGGATATCTAACCTTAAAAAAAATTAATCAATTTTTTTTTGGAGCCCTTGATTTGAAATACGTAAGTGAACCTAACAAGTTCAGACCCCCCTCTCTGCACTTTCAAAGCACACACAAAAGAAATATGTGAAGGGAAATTGGTGATAAAAATTGGATGAATGAGTTAGAATCACCTTGAAGTCATCCAACACTTTGTGGGCAGCTTTTAGCTATTGGTTAATCAGTATTTAAGAAATGTAGATGTTATTAACACCTGTGCCATCATACAGGCTGCACTGCTTCCTTGGAAACTGCAAAACAGTTTTGAAACAAATTAATGTCTAATGCTTAACCTCAGCACTGGATGGAGATGAATGGTTAAGTTTATGTCCCATTTGCTTTACCTCCAGGAAATAACCGCTGTGCCCACTGAATAGGAAGCTGGATGAGCTCCAGAACCAGTCTGGACATTTTGGGAGACCTGTACCATCACACAGTAAAATAAATGTCCCTATATTCCTATCACTACAAATTATATTTTACTTAATTCTGTATTATTATTTGTAAAACTTTTTTATTATACAGTCGTTACATAACAATGTGGTGCAGCTGTCTGTATTATTGCACTATCTACTAAGCAACATGTTTCGGCCCTATTAGGCCATCATCAGGCTTGTATAGTAGTGGTATATTAACCAAGGTACATCGGCAGTATTACCTACGGGATCCCATGGTTTACAATTCCGGTGTTGTTAAAAACCATATTCTATGCTAAAATTGGCATAAAATGTCGTTTTTCTTGGGTGTTTTCATGTTTTTTCTTGATGCATCGGTCATTTATTGTTTTGTTTAGAGTGTGTGTGGGACTGGTTCCTTGTGTTCCCTGGTTTCAATTGTTTATCATTGTACTTAGGTTTAATCACTGTGTGACCTTCAGTTTTTTTTTACGCAGCAGCTCCAAGGTAATAGTTGCAGCACGTGAATCCGCCAGACTGCTGATATGCGACTGGACAACGCCCAACAACAACACACATCGCACCGACCACCTCCCAGAACTGTGAGTTTTCATAACACAGCACATGAACTGAGACCCCAACTTACCAATTAACCAGGAACACACAGACGATCCACGTGCCTAATGACATCGAACATCATACGATTAAAAAACCGAAAGTCACACAGTGATTAAACCCCAGTACCATGATAAACAACAGAAACCAGGGAACACAAGGAACCAGTCCCACACACACTCTAAACAAAACAATAAACGACTGATGTGTCAACAGAAAACATAAAAACACCCAAGAAAAATAAGATTTTATGCCAATTTTTGCATAGAATATGGTTTTAACAACACTCGAGTTGTAAACCACGGGATCCCGTAGGTAATACTGCAGATGTACCTTGGTTAAAATACCACTATTATACAAGCCTGATGATGGCCTTATAGGGCCGAAACATGTAGCTTAGTAGATAGTGCAATAACACAGACAGCTGCACCACATTGTTGTGTAACGACTGTATAATAAAAGTTTTACAAACTAATAATACGTTAACACAACGGGATGGAAAACACCCAGTTTATAATTCTGTATTGTTATGATGTTAACATGCATAAAATAAAGCTGTACTACCGGACTGCAACAAACAATATTACTTCAAAAATACAATATTTTACACTGGCATGCAGATAGTACTTCAGAATCAGATGCACAGCTTGGTAATTCCAGCAGCAGTTAACGCACACTCATTTCAAACCTGCCGCAAGAAAAACCCACTCTGCACTGTTCAATTAGTAGACCTCAGACACAGGCACAGAAAATTATATGTTTAATTAATTTATTTATTTATTAATTTAGCCAGCTGGGTTAGATTCAAGCACTAGCCCTAACACAGTCATATGACAACTGCCATCACAAAATTCTGGTTGCCAGTAGAGGAACTATGACATAGTGTGTATCAGGTCATACCATCAAGACCTGAAGTACTCTGTAAGTCACTCTTTCCCCAAAATACCAACACTCAAAGGCACAATTTTATTTGAAAATAGAGTACATCAACAGTTGTGAACATAAGATGCATGAATGAAGTACTGAATGATGCTAAAGTGAACTGCACAAACCCAGTTCATGCACAGGCACTCAGAAGAATACATAACCTGGTTACACTGTTGTCACCATGTTGTAAGTTTATTCAGCAGCTATGAAAAAACAAAAGCACCATATCCTGTGCCAGTTCAGTACAGTCAACATCCAGATAATTTGATTCTTTTTAACACATTCTAGTAACCAAGCTTTTGTACTTCAAGGAGCTGGATTCCAAGAGGCTTCCTCACAAACATTTTCTGTGTAATTCTAGTACATCCTGTATATCATTCAACTTGATCTCATGAATTTAAAAAGTGTATAATATTTCAGTCTCCAGCATGTACCCCTACTTTTATTCCTCTCACACAAATTTAGAGAAGTTTTACAGTAAAAAGTTGACAGATTTTTTCCCCTTGCTCTCGGTTGTTTCCTTATGTTGTCCCTTAACACAAATGTCGTTCCAAATAATATTACTGCGCTGATACTGACATATGTTAGCATGGATACAAATCAAATTTATCGAAAGCCACATTGTTGGTGGTATGTAATTGCACATCACAAAATTTCAAATGTATGCTTATGTACAAAAAGAACAGTAGCTTAGTAAAGACATAAGTAAAACCAGATATAAAAAACTCTTCACTTCAGTATGACACCAAGACAAATAGCATAAAAGGTAAAGGTAAAGATAAAGTGTTGTGTGTGTCATTATGAGAAAGAAAACAAACAAGTGCATCTACAAATATGTACATTTATTTTATTATAAACATGTAGGAGGCTAAAGCTGTTGAAAACACAGACAATAAACTTACATATTTGTATATGTACTTGTTGCTTTTGTTTCTCATAATGACTCATCACTGCATGGTCATGAATTATGTAAAATTGTGTGTGTGTGTGCATGTGTATGCATGGTGTGTGTGTGTGGTGTGTGTGTGTAAGTGCGCGTGGTGTGTGTGTGTGTGCATGTGGTGTGTGTGTGTGTGTGTGTGGTGGGTGTGTGTAAGTGCGCGTGGTGTGTGTGTGTGTGTGTGCTTGGGGTGTGTGTGTGTGTGTGTGTGGTGTGTGTGTGTGTGTGTGTGTGGTGTGTGTGTGTAAGTGCGCGTGGTGTGTGTGTGTGTGTGCATG
>Ga0136643_10006462_pt1 | contig 16784 bp, 9 predicted proteins | sample TergutLab28metaG_FD_96883 | JGI IMG/M metagenome (GOLD analysis project Ga0136643, IMG submission 96883) | Labiotermes labralis P1 segment gut microbial communities from Petit-Saut dam, French Guiana - Lab288 P1 (version 3) (version 3) | ecosystem: Host-associated > Arthropoda: Insects >... | reverse complement strand
GTTGTGTTATGTTATGTTGTGTTGTGTTGTGTTGTGTTGTGTTGTGTTGTGTTGTGTTGTGTTGTGTTGTGTTGTTATGTTATGACATGATATATATGATATATGATGCGATATGATATGATATCGCATCATATATCATATATATCATGTCATAACAACACAACACAACATAACATGACATAACATAACATAACATAACATAACATATCATATCATATCATATCGTATCATATCATATCAGTAGTACAGTAGTACAATACACATTTACACACAAACACACACACACACATTCCACAGAATGACACAAAACAAACAACACATAGAACAACACACAAATTTTGGAAGATTGCGGACCGTGCCCCGTCTTTGCGGATTTTACCCTGGAATTTGTCTTACAACTGAGGAAAAAGCATGGAAAAACTTCAGTCAGGGTAGCCGAAGAGTGCCAGCTGGCTGTACTAAATTCTGAAGATGAAAAAGCATAATAACCGTCTTTATTAGTCAAATTCGTCTGTTCCAGTGGCCTGAACCACACGGAATTTCAAGATTACTTACACAAATGGAGACATAATTAAAAGGTGCTTTTGTTACCCTGAAGTCTGATGGCTCAGCCGTGGAAATGTTAAAAAGATTGTTTGACTTTAAAGAAGAAATACGAATGTTAATGAAAGGAAAAGGAAAAGCGATTGCTCAGTTAAACGATAGTAAATGGACATGTGAATTTGTCTTCGTAGCGGATGTAACTACCCACTTTAACGAATTGAAAACACTTCTCCAAACCAAAGGCCGGTTAATCAGTTCCATGATCAATTCCTTCAAGGCTTTCGATATAAAAGTATGTCTGGGAATCTCAGTAAAGAAAGTCGTGCATTTTCCAACTGTGCTGAACTGGTACCGTCTTGGGGTACATGCTGAAGAATAAATCCTACATACTTTTCGTTTAGCGACGGAGGCTGCTTTCAAGTCGGTGGACACGTAAACTCTCAGAATAAAAGACTTTTCATGCTAAACCATAAAGTGCCATCACATGTTGATAGGATTAGTGTGTGGTGTACGTAGACTACTACTAGGATTATTTTACCCATTTTTGAGATTGTCATTTCATATCTATACCTAGCAATATTTGAAAACATGTCCTTTTGACTTGTGCCCCTTTTTTCTGGAATGACAGTACAACAGGTCACAAAGCAGTTATCGGCACTGTTTGCAGGCTAAGCAGAGGGCTGTAGCCTCCTATTTCGTCACATCAGAAGCCTGACAATTTCTTACTTGTGGGACATGTTAGAGGATATATATATATATATATATGACATGTTTCGGCAACAGGAGCCATCACCATAAAATTAAACAGAGAATAGTAATTATTTTGACATGTAAACACTAACCTGTAATACCTCATTCCTTCACATAAGTTTTATAGGATCTCACTTTCTTACAGATTATTGTTTATATTCCAACAAATTAATTTCTCCAGTTAATTTTATAGAGATATATGATGGTGAACCCTGTGGCCAAAATACAGGGTGGCGCGGAGCCGACTGACACATTTCTAATTTGAATATTGCGCCGGCGCATTAGCTTTCGTGGTTGGCGGGAAGAGGAACGGTAGATGAGAGGACGCCATTTCACATGGTCAGTCGCAATGGAGCATTGGAACGTGCAACAATGTGTTACCTGTGTTCGTAGTTTCGGCGACATCGCTTGGCCTGCTCGGTCGCCCGACCTTACTGTACCAGATTTTTTCCTGTGGGGGTTCCTGAAAGACCGTGTGTTCCGAAGGCGTATCATGACTATTCAAGAACTCAAACAAGCCATTGTTGACGAAGTTGCGGCTATTGATGAGGACCTACGGAGGCGCGTGATCGGCAACTTCCAGACACGCTTGCAACAATGCATTGATGTAAACGGAGGCCACTAACTGATGTTCAGAAAATAAGCTTGTAATCTGTGGATAATAAATAGCATACTTGGATGCATTTATAGACGGTTTCAATTATTTTTCTCTGTTTCCATACATTATCTATAACCATTTGAAATGTGTCAGTCGGCTCCGCGCCACCCTGTATATGTTATAGGTAGATAACATGATACAGAACATAACAAGTATGCTGTGCTTGATTTCAGGCTTCCCCCGCGAAGTATATGAGAACTGCTCTCTTTTGGGTTATTACGTTGCGAGTAGTGGTTATTTCTTACCGACATTTCGGGACAAACTATCGATCCCATTTTCAGGGGTCAAGAAGCCAAAAGAATTCTTGACCTCTGAAGATGGGATCGATGGGTTGTCTCGAAATGTCGTTATGAAATTACCACTATTGGTTGCATAATAACCCAGAAGAGCGCAGTACTCACGTGTGGTATGATTGACGAATATGTAACGCCTTCCTGTATAGAGTGCATAATCCAGCAAAATTTCGCCTTCCTATTAATAACGTGTTGAAGTGTGACGCGGCTCTACGGGAGATATAAAACCATTTCCAACGTCATCTTTAAATATGTCGGTTGAAAAGCTAGTATTGACAGCAATAAATTAAACTAAAACGTGTGAATCCTCATGCAAGACAAATTAGAACAGACGTGCTCGCTGCGCCGTTTACGGTTCAAGCGAAGCGGTCTGGTGTCAAATACATGTGACGCAGTCGGGGGTCCCTATGTCGTTAATTATCAGTACAGCATTTGTTTTAAATATACGTCCCTGTTTTTTGACGCATTTGAATACGTGAGAATCATTACCGATTCATTAGTGTTTTTATAGAAAATTTTAGATTTTGTGTTCTCTTCACACATTAGAACCAACAAATGCACTGATATGAAAACAATATTTTACACACAATTTTTCATAACTCAGACATGTTGCGATCTATCTTGATCATCTTCAGGGATGATGATGATGATGATGTTGACGACGACGACGACGACGACGATGATCAGATAATCAAACTAGATCGACACGTGTCAAAGTTATGATAAATTGTGTGTAAAAATATAATTTTAACAGTAGTGCATTAGTTGGTTCTATTGTGTGAATTGTGTGTCAATGCACGGACTTGAGTAATATAAAGACTGTGTATTCTCTGTATGGATGAGCTATATCAGTGATTTCGTGGTGGCTTTTGGAACGTTACTTCTTATTTATTCTAAAGATATTATTGGGAGAAATGAAGGGTAGTAATTCAAAGGGAAAATTCCAAATTAATATAAAGACAGAATCTATTGGCGGCCTTTGTAAAGGCTCGAATGAAAACGTTGGGTTTCATAGAGACGGGAAATTTCTTGACAAGGTGAAGAGTAATCAGTTGTTTAAGAAAGACGTTTCATCATTTCATTATAATATTTTGTGTAAATTTAGACTACAAAAACGCTATCCATTTGATTTCAGTACGTAAAAATTTTCCTTCAACCGAAAATTTGTTCCACATTAATTAAATTTAATAAATCTGTAGCATATATTTTTAAAAGAATTTTTCTCAGAAACCTTACTGATTTATAATACACTGCATTAGTCTACATGACATGTACATGACAATAAGCATTGAAGCATATTCGACTTAATAACGTTCAGTCCCTCCAGGCAAGTAATGGGCAAATTTCTGAGCGATAATAAAAACAATTTATAATCAGTTATGTTCTTGTCCTTTTTGTACATTTCAGCAGTTTTTACCTATACACAGTGTGACACCTGTGTGCTCAGAACCATTGACTCTTGAAGAATACAGTTACAAGTGCCTTCGGTAGAGCTAACGGCAGTGGTGTACCGAGGGGAGTGGGGGTATTCAACCCCCCCTCCCCCCGAAATTCCGAAGGCCCTCCAAAATCATGCTAAACTCAACCCGATTGTGAAAACTGTTAAAAATTGCTGAATTTAGGAAGCTAACACAAAAAGATGTTCGGAAAAAATGCAATAAAATTCAAAATCTACCTAGGTTCGCAATTGTTTTAATTAGCAATGACAAATAAATTGGTTGTCATCATAAATAATCTTAAAGTACGAAAAATTAAGAAACTTTTACTGTACGAAATGAAATTTCTTGTACTAAATTACAGCTCCCTCCAGAACCCCTAACTAGGGGTTACCGTCCCCAGATCCCCATTCTGTCTGTCCTCTGTCCTCAACTGAAAAAAAATTCCAGGGTACGCCACTGTCTAACGGCGACTTATGTCAGTGTCAAGAACGAAAGGAATTAAGTATGACAGAAATAAAGGGAAACGCTTTCATGTCTACGCCTTTTAAGGTGTATGTAAAGGTAGAGGTGTAGTTCGTAAGAATAAGTAGAGTCTAACAGAACTTTAATTAATCATCATTTTAAAATAATTTACAGCAACATGTTTAGGCCCTTAAGGCCCATCATCAGGCTGAATATAAAGGAGTATGCACACTACAGTGCCATTAAATGGACGATAGCTCGTTTACATAAAGTTTTTATGGCATTTTATTATAAACACTCCTTTATATTCAGCCTGAGGCTTGCTTTAAAAAGCCGAAAAGTGTTGCTGTAAATTATTTTAAAGTGATAATTAATTAAAGTTGTGTTAGACTCTATTTATTATTACTTTATTTATTTATTAGATTATAACACAACGGAGATGCTTGTCTAGAAAGGGTATATCTCCAATCATTCTTAACATCGGCACTACATGGAGGTTCATGGTTAACTTCACGTCCCGGCCGCTTTGCCTCCGGGAAAGAACTCCTGTACTCACTGAATAGGAGGCTAGACGTTTTGGAAAAGATAAGTGTCTAGAAGGTGATAAAGGTAAAGAAAGGTGGAGAAGAAATAAAAAAAAGTGTATTACGTCAAATTCCAATAATTTTTTTTTACTTGAATCTTAAAAGTGGCCTTGACTGCTTTTTAAAACTCTATCCAATTTGTTATTCAGTCATTTTATCAATCGATGCTGTATAATGTGTGCAGCGTAAAGAGCATCGTTAAATTAGCGAAGAGTCGAGACAAAATGACTCTGTGGGCATCCAATAAATTCGTTTCCTTCCACTTCCATTCTTGAAATTTGATAATCGGTATTCACACCTTGAAGAAAACCTTTTCGTCAAGAAAGCATAATAATATTATCTGCAACAAAACTATTTTCAAAAATTCTTCAAAGCTAACTTCAAAAATTCACACACACACACACACACAGGCACACACACACACGCACACGCACACACACACACGTAGGGAGAACAACAGATCTGCGGAAAGGAATTCCGCTTAACCTGCTGACAGTCACACAACTGACCAAAAAATATTCTACTTATTATGGAATCAGAAGCTTTATTACCACCCAATAGCCCTCGTCACGTCACCACACCGGTTATAAGCCAGATGAACAGTCTGCTTCCTCACGTCGTGTTTATTTGACACCTATTTTAATATTAAAATAGTTTAATCATACGTTTTGTTTTCAAATGACATTTTTTCGACCCAAAAATTCCCATTCTGTCGGAAATTTTTACTGTTTGTTATTCCTTAAAGGTTTGGCGAATTACAACGTTAGTACAAACGCAAACGAACGTTTATACTACAGTTTGGGAAATAAATAATTATATTATTGCATTAGCACTGTGCGAATCAAGGCAGTAGACTTCCGGGACGCCTCCGAAAACTCTGGCGTGGAAATTCTGAACAAAATCAAATCAGTGAAAAACTTGCTTAAAGAACGTCTTGTACCCAAGAAATGGAAAGAAATACTAACGCGAAACCTTTGAGTGGGACTTCTGTTGAATGAAGTTATGACTATATCCTCTTTTATAATCTCCACTTTTCGCAGATATGTCCTCTATTTTGTGGTCGATAAGTGGGGATTGCCTTTGTCGTCTGTTCATTTATGTATGGTATCCCTACATTAACCTCAATTTTAGGCCGGAATCTGTTAATTGATCTCTTTCACAGAGCAGACCTAATTACGCTAATTTTCTGTTGTTCTTGTGCTCGTTATTGTTAATATTACAGCATCCCACAATACTAAGAGAATGTTATTATTCAACTCCTTACTCCTAGCCAGTTTTTATAGCCTCATTTACGAGTTCATGTTTCTTGCTGCGGTGTGCGAAACTATCTCTTATCCTAGCGCAAACTTAATTGAGCATCCTAAGTATTTTCTTAATTACTCTGATATATTACGTCTACAAACCCGAGGCTCTACGAATTTCACATGTTACAACCTTTATCTCTAACAAGCAGGTTTATAATTTGGTCTCTTGAGGTGGGAAGTGGGTGGTTCTCCGTTGCCGGAGCCTGGGGACGAGCAGCGGTACACGACTGGAGGCGGAGCCCTGTTTGTCCTACCCCGGTCTCGACCCCCCGACTCTGGGCGCTATCTTTGTGAGGCAAGTAACTCCGCAGGCAGCTCGCGTATGGAGATAAACCTACTGGTGACGTCACCTCTCTCCGCACGCGTTTCGCCTGCACTCCACACAGCCGCTCTTGGACAACCCGCTCACTTCACCTGCACCACAGCAGGACACCCTGTAGTTTCAATCCTCTGGTTCAAAGATGGACAACCACTGTCAGGTCCGGCAGTGCAGCCAGGCATGTCGAGGGAGACGTTGCGACTACCATCTGTCACAAGGGATGACCAAGGCATATACCAGTGCTTCGTGAAGAACGAACAAGATGTCGCGCAAGGCACAGCAGAACTTCGACTTGGAGGCAAGTACCATAGTCTCTTTTTCACGACTAACTTCCTGTGCTAAATGCTTATGCCATATGTCATTTGAGGTTTATTGAGCAATAAAGGTTCTTACTGTGGTCGTCTGCTTTATAGTCTGGTAGTTGCTTACCAGCGTATCGGAGGAATATACTGTCACCATTTTCGTAGTGAAATGGCTTCCATCCGGAAGGATGAGGCAGTGTGTTCCCCCGAAATTTAGAAACCATCTACAAGACATCATCGTATCATGAACCCAAAGACCACAGTGAACTACTGTCATGTCTAATTAAATTTATGGTAAAATTGTGACCTAATTAATTTCAGAGTACTGGGAACAGGAGAAAATTGATTAAAGAGGAGCTGGGAATGCATTTATCAGTGTGAATTACATTACACCAAATCTTGACACCGCTGATATTTTGTCAATCTTCCCTTACCTAGAATGAGAGCTTCACCATATTCTCTCGAAAATATATGAAACTGGGTTTCATTCCATTAAGGAGCAGTGAAAACTCTACACTATGAATATTACTGATAATATTAATTATTTTGTGCCATTAGCAACACGTTCTGAATTAAGGACTGCTTTCATTTAATTTTCAAAATAAATCCTACAGCCAAAAAATTCTACGATATAGAGCTTTAGAAAAGTCAGTGTGAAATTGCCACTAGCAAGGTGGTTGGTTATAAAGTAGTGGAAGAGCTATAAAAACTGGTAGACTGTGGTGATGCAGCACCACAACTGAGAGTACTGACAACTTTCACATTCAGAGGATCATGCATCGTGATATATTCTCATAATAAAACTAAGGAGGTGCACTAATTTCTCAAATTTATTTTTGGAATAGAACTCTACATGTTTCGGGCAGGTTTTGTGTCCATCATCAGGAGTCTAGTACTGTATACACAGCAAGAAGTATATGTCATACAGGTTTTGCTGACTGCTTGCTAGCGGGATGAGAATGAAACCTCTCTGAAACATGCAGAGTTCTATCCCAAAAATAAATTTGAGAAATTAGTGCATCTCATTGGTTTATTGTAAGAATAGTACTGACAACATGCAGATCGTGAGCAAAACTCCAGTTGCATATCATGTGGGATTGTTATTATTTGTGTGTACAATAATCTGTTGTATATTTAACTTCACAGCAACCTTCGAAGGCTCTGTAAAAAATGAAGAGAGGAAGAAACAGACTAAGAATGACAAGGATCAGTTTTAATAGTTTGTTCAATTTTAAGAAATCTAAATTTGGACTCCATGGAATATATAAACTTGAAAGGCATTATTAAATTGGGCAGAAGAAATTTAAAATCGGATATTTATTAATATCCTTTGTTTGTTCATTGGTTTGCTTTTTTTTCTGCTTGCTATTCTTTGATTTGCTGTACTTTGTTCTTTGTCTCTCTGTTTGCTTGTTTGTAAATGCATGTTCGTGTCCAGTTTATCATAATACAAAATGTGTTTCTAATTTACTCACCTCATTCCGTGATCATTTTTTTTATAAACAGTCGATAAATCACTACGCAGTTGCTAAATTTGTGTAAAGTAAATACTGGATGTAAGCAATTTTTGCGATAATTTAGGAGTATATTTAATTTATTTTTTATGCTGATGTGTTACAAACCGTACAAAATAAATATTGCGATTGTTTATACTATCATTCATTGTGTAATATTCTGTATTTACTGCAGCCATTTTACACAATAAATATAAATTTCAGGCTGTTACAGCCAGATACGAACTTTATTGGTGTAAGCAATATTCAGGTTTGTTTAGGACAACTGCAAGTGAATGCAAACACTATTTCAGGGGCAGGGAGCAGGGGGCAGAGGTCAGGGTTGGCACATGAAATCGAGCGCATGGCTCCACCCTTTGAACATGAAACAGGGTTGTACAAATCTCGAAATTCTAACAGAATGTTTTCGTTACTTTTTTTTATTTGACGTGAACACAGACAATGTGCGGGTGCATTTGAAGGTGTGGAATTAGGCTGTTTTGCCGACATTTAGAAGGACATGTTACTTCCATCTTTCGGGCCGAAGGAAAACACTGCAGTCACAGTAAAGACCGAAAGAAACTGTCGCTTCCATCTTCAGGGTAGGTCGTAATAGTCGGGGCATCAAATACCACCGAAAGTTAGGTAACACAGCCCACTTTACACGGTATAAGAATCACATAACTGAATTAATATCACGATATAATCACCGTGAAAGATTAAAATCAGCTGTAACTCCACCCATACAAGTTCTGTCAGTACCTTACAATAAGCTTCCATCTGCAACATTCCAGTTCATCTGCGACAGTCATTTACATAATTGGTTCTATATGACTACCTTACTTAAAAGCGCGCTGTTAATCTTTAAATAATCCAAAATTTGATCATAATCCGACTTCTAATCCCACCGTTAATATGATTCGAGACCACGTTCTTAAACGTCAATACAATCAGACAGTCACAGTCCAGTGAGCAGCATTCGGGAGGTCACAGGTTCAAACCTTAGTCCGAAGACCGGTTATAGGGACTGAGGTTTGCTGCGGTTGGCGTCCGTCCCTGCAGGTAAATGAGGGGTATTACCGCGAATTAGGCTTGCTTCCTTCCACATCCTTCATAATTACGTATCAATTACACGATCTTTCGACACTGTACCAGGTTGAATATTCATAATTTCTACGTCCTGCCCACAGAGTGCCTTTCTACATTTCGTAAATGGGACTCAGAAGAAACAGCAAATATTTCCCCACACAACATTTAACTGCCTGGTTTTTAAACCGAGACGGATCGTGATTACTGCGCCGTAGGAAATTAATCATCTGATACCCTTCAGGGCAATTTTGCTTTCAAATTATTTTGTAACTAAACAAAACAGATAATTAATTAAATATGCATCAAGCTAATTTATTTTCCATGATACTAAAATGAGTTTAAATACCAAAAACTTAAGATTATTTAAAATATGTTTACAAGTTTCTGATTATTTGTTACTTTATTCTTTAGGCATAACTTTTAAATTAAGCTTATTTGAAGAACCGACTCCGTTACAGCAATGAATTACTGTAGCCAACGTCTGTTTGGTACAACATGGCTCTCTTCATACCTAATTGATAATAGCAATTTATAACCACCACAAATGAACGTGCTTTACATAACAGCTTTTTTTTCACTGCATCGATAGTTGACGCTTTTTGAAACCTCACACTTTGTAAATTACGAAGGTTACCGACTACCATATGTATTTAGTATATTTCTGGACACACGCTCAAATTTGCCTCCGCATTGCAGTTTATTACATTCTATGTTATTGATTCATTTACTAATAATATCAATGTATAAGTCCATAAAGTAGAACGACAATTTAACAATGTTAGTTTCCGGTTAACTTCCACATTCATCCACTTCAAATGTTTGTGTAATTTCTAGACCTACAATTCTGATAAATCTGATATGTTGCCTTCTGATTAGGACAGAAATAGTGGCCGACATGGCTAGACGAATAGATACCAGCTGCCTATGGACAGAACTTATTTTAAAAGGAAGGTAGTATATAACTGTTAATGACAACGGACTTGTTTAATTATATATACGTATGTGTAACGTATAATAAGATTCGGCCACAAAGGCCATCATCGGGTATCAATTTCAAAAGAAACATGGAGAATTTTTGAAAACGATTTTCTCTTTTTACCTTTGTGCTGATTTATTTAAAATTTTAAATTATACATCCCACTTTGATATTATTGAGGAAGGTAATTTAAATTTAAATTTTAAATTTTAAATTAGACATCCCACTGTAATATTATTGAGGAAGGTATTTTAATTTTAAATTTTAAATTAGACATCCTACTGTGATATTATTGAGGTAGGTATTTTAAATTTAAATTTTAAATTTGACATCCCACTGTGATATTATTGAGGAAGGCATTTTAAATTTAAATTTTACATTTTAAATTAGACATCCCACTCTAATATTATTGAGGAAGGTATTTCAATTTTAAATTTTAAATTAGACATCCCACTGTGATATTATTGAGGTAGGTATTTTAAATTTAAATTTTAAATTTTAAATTAGACATCCCACTGTGATATTATTGAGGAAGGCATTTTAAATTTAAATTTTAAATTAGACATCCCACTCTAATATTATTGAGGAAGGTATTTTAAATTTTAAATTAGACATTCCAGTGTGATATTATTGAGGTACGTATTTTAAATTTAAATTTTAAATTTTAAATTAGACATCCCACTGTAATATTATTGAGGAAGGTATTTTAATTTTAAATTTTAAATTAGACATCCCACTGTGATATTATTGAGATAGGTATTTTAAATTTAAATTTTAAATTTTAAATTAGACATCCTACTGTGATATTATTGAGGGAGGTATTTTAAATTTAAATTTTAAATTTTAAATTAGACATCCCACTGTGATATTATTGAGGGAGGTATTTTAAATTTAAATTTTAAATTTTAAATTAGACATCCCACTGTGATATTAGCGAGGAAGGTATATATTGTCTGTCACAACTCAGTTGTTTAATTATATTTTGTTAATATATATATATATATATATACAAAATGTTCCGGTCGCAGCTGCAATCGTTAATTATCGCCATAAAAATAAACAGAGAAAATCAGTTTGGGAAGTAATTTACAGTGTCTTGGGGCCTTCCCCAACAGCCACTCATCCAGACGTGAGCGAAAACTCAACTTTCACAAAACTGTACTGTTAAAAAATTCCTTACATGTCGGAGTAAATCTTTCCCCAGGCTTTTCAACTAATGCCTCAACCTCTACCCAGCTCCCAGTTACCATTCCACCCCTGGTTATAACAGAATGCAGGAGGCGTTGCAATCAAAGTAAATTCTGTTGAGATCTCCACGATTCTTTATTAACGAGGTATTTAGTTGTAACCACACATTTTACAAAGAGTTATTTTCGCACTAACAGTCAAACGCAGTGATAATGAACATCCCTCGAGACCTACACAGTGGTCCTGATTACACTGGGATTTTTCGTCCCAGAGCATCGAGGAATGAAACAAAGTTACTGTTAACAGTAAATATATGATATATTTGTACACCGACTTTAATACTGGTTATAAATTGCATAATCCGTCCAATCACTTATCAGCAGTACAGTGCTGTGTTATCTAAACTATGGACCACACTGTGCATTGTGTTATGACAAATGGACCTTTATTGATCACATCGGTACTGTTGATCGTGTACAAAGAGGTCTGGCCTCGCCTGTTAAATCGATATATGTGACGTTGGTGATTATTGAGGAAGCATTTACAGTGTAATAATAACATATTCTCGCCGATGGTTGCAGTCACGCAATAGTACTCTCTGTTCGGGAGATCTCCGGTATACGTCACTGGCTGGACCAGGTATGGTGACTGACCCTTTCGTAGGTTTTCCAAGCCTTTCGAGAGACACCCATGGATAGTAGGCCGAACAGTAAACTAGATAACAACCGCTTCATATCTCACTTTTTAACGGACTATTCACTGATCACAACAGCCATAGACAGTCGAAGGCAAAGTATGTTTTTCAAGAGAAATCAAATACGTGTTTACACGGTATCTATCACAACATTCATGTAGTAGTCTGTCTTACGACAGCTCCAAAACCTCTTCCAAAGCGAGCTGTCTTCATAGTGCGATCTAGAGCTTTCTCCTTCGAATGAGAGTATCCTCTCCTTTCCTTAAGGTCATCCAGTAGCTTCCTACGTCTTCTTCCTCGTCTTCCTATCACTTCTATCCCCCTTTTATCTTTCCTTCATTAACCTGTTGTAGAAGGCAGTTTCTACGCAAAATGTGACCAAAACAGTTAGCCTTCCGTTTACTTATTTCATGTTGGATATTCCTCTGCTCCTTGACTCTAAGTAATACTTCTTCATTTCTCACGTGATCGGTCCAACCGATTTTCTCCATCCTTCTACAGCACCACGTTTCAAAACTTACCAGGTGTTTCTGATCTATTGCCCTAAGGGTTCATGTGTCATCACCATATAAAGCTTTGCTCGAAATGTAGCATTTTACTAGTTTCTTCCTCAATTTTAAATCCAATGTGTTAGTAAAAAGAGCCCTCTTCTTGTTAAATGCAGCTTTTGCCATGGCAATCCTGGATTTAATTTCACAAGCATTTCTTCCATCATTTGTTAACATGCTGACCAAATATTAAAAAATTCCACATCCTCTAGTTGTTTTTGGTCTATCATAATTTTTACTGGGAATGGTTGTCTTGAAATTGTCATTACCTTTGTTTTTTCCACAGTCATTTCCATTCCATATCATCTTCCTATTTCAATTAGTTTATCAAACATGTCCTGCAACACCTTTTCTTCCTTAGCCAGTAACACAAGATCATCTGCATATTTCACAGTGTGAATGATTTGCCCTCCTATTTTGAAGTCTCCAATCCCTTCCAGAGCTTCCTTGGTGAGGCATTCGGTGTACAACAGGGCTATTTATAAAAGGACACGATGATGCAAAGCCATATGTACTAATTTACCCATCAGAGCACAGCGTGAATCGAGTTGTGTCAGTAATAAGCCAGTGGTGTTGACAGGCAAATTTGTTAATTCCTCCACGTGGAGAAAAGTTAACTTAAAACAATTTGCAGTTCAAGGGCTCATATAGCTAATAAAGAAGGTAGTTTAGGTCTGTCTTTATTCTTATCTTTAGGCGGTCTTTGTGTAAAGTGTAACTTTGACATCGTCGCTTTTTGCTGTTTCCGCTTTTTGAGTCGCACTTCTTTCCCCATCTTTAGATTGAATGCTGAAATGGCTTCCAAGCGTCTAAATTTCCAAAGCCGAAAGCACTCATAAGAAAACAACATCTCGGGCTACAAGATCTAGCATTATGATTGACATAAATTTTGCATTTAAAAAAATGGATTCCCCACATAACTCCATGGAGTAGAGTTCCTATTGGGAAGCTAGTAGGTGATTATTTAGTCGAGATTTCCTCGCATTTTAAGCAGCCTGAAAGTTTATCACTATGTTTACAAGATTCGATCCCTAGGACACAGAGAAAAGGAACATATCAATCTGTTGCACGATTTTCTTTTGAATTTGCCTATAAATATGTAATTATATTCCTACGTGTAAGGAGGTGCTTTAAGAGAACTTAATTGAATAGAGTACAGGCTGGATAAATAAAGACTGGGAAATATTAGCGTGGTAATTGAGTGCAAGCTGAATAGTGTATATGAGGATTGTGAGAAATTAGTTTCAGTTTATTGCACACGCTGGATAAATCGGGTTAGTGTGAGATTAGTTGCAGTACACACTGGATATGTCAGGATTATGACAGATCAGTTGCATTTTTAGTAGACCACATGCTGGTTATATCCGGATTATGAGAGATTAGTTGCGGTGGTAATGGAATACACGCTGAATATATCGGGATTATGAGGGATTAGTTGGCGGAGGTAATGGAGCACACGCTAGGTATATCGGTATTGTAACAGATTAGTTGCACTGTTAATAGAGCACATGCTGGATATATCTGGATTGTGAGAGAATAGTTGGCATAGGTAATAGAACACACGTTGGGAATATCAGGGCTCGGAGAGATTAGTTGGCAGAGGTAACAGAGCACACGCTGGATATATCAGGATTGTGAGAAATTAGTTGGCAGAGGTAATAAAGCACACGCTGGGTATATCAGGGCTGTTAGAGACTCGTTGGCAGAGGTTAAAACAGAGCACACGTTGGATATATCAGGATTGTGAGAGATTAGATGGCATAGGTACTAGAGCACATGCTGAGTATATCAGGGTTGTGAGAGATTAGTTGGCAGAGGTAATAAAGCACACGCTGGTTGTATCAGGGCTATGAGAGATTAGTTGAAGTTTTAATATAGCACACACTTGATATATCAGGATAATGAGAGATTAGTTTCGGTGCTAATAGAATACAGACTGGATATATCATGATTGTAAAAGATTAGTTGGCAGAGGTAATAGAACTCGCGCTGGATGTATCAGGATTTTGAGAAATTAGTTACGGTTTTAATAGTATACACGCTAGATATTTCAGGATTGTGAGAGATTAACTAGACGAAGATCGATAGAGCTGAAGAGGAAGTTGCTCGAAACTCTAAGGAGTAGCTATTAAAAATGCTATACGCCCATTCGTCTATACACAAGAACCAAATCGAGTGCTGCTCAAAGTATTTTCGGGAAATTTAACCTCGGGAAATTTTAAGAAAAACTTTTTTCATTGAAGTGCCTGTCGTGGTCGTAATTATGTTTATTTCTCCCGTTATTTCACATGATTACAGCCTTTATATTTTTATGATGTAAAAAGAGGAATGACTTGCTTGAAGGACTCGCATTATCAGTGGTTTTGCTTTAAATGATTGGTTCTGCAGCTTATATAAGGCGCTATCGAAATTGTGCTTTCACAAGTGAAAATTTGACAAAATAGCTGAGCGAAAGCCCCATGCCGATTAGGCTATGCATAAATTATAAAGTTTTTTCTTCAGAAAGAGGAAACAAACCTCCGTCTGGAAAACAGAGTTCTAGTTAATGAAAAGTCTTCGTCTGATATTATTAGCATGGATCTCCATTCCTTAAAGTGAGACGGAAGTGACTATTTGAGGAAGGCGGATTTTAAGCAGCTGGATCTGATTTGTCAGCTTCGTTACTTCATAAAATTTTCCTGTAAAATTTATAATCAAAACTGAGTGTATTTTAAAATCAACTGTAAAGACGGCAGCTTCCTAGATATTAATAACTTTAATAAATAAATTACGGGCTGAACGACCGAATAATTCGTGTTTGATTACCGGCAGGAACAAGAAATTGTTCTCTTCCCGACAGCGTCCAGGTGGGCATAAAATCATCCCCCTTCCCAACACCTACCGGGCTCTGTCCATGGGCAGTAAAGCGTCCGGAGCTTGAAGATGACCACTAAAGTTCCTCCAGTATGAAGGTTAAAAATTCGTAGATCGCTGCACCCATTATTCCACGTCATCATTTGGTGGGGCTTCATTAAACAAACGGACAAATTTACGCTCTATTTACATATTAACCTAGTAGTCCACCTTGAGAAGCGATCTCAGTAGCCACACGGTCTGCGGCAGCTCGCTAGCTGGGACTGTGGGTTCGAATCCCACCGGGAGCATGGATGTCTCTGTCTCTTCTGTGTGTTGTCAGGAATAGGTCTCTGCGTCGGGCCGATCACTCGTCCAGAGGAGTCCTAACGAGTCTGGTGTGCCCGAATGTGATCTGAAACCTCGATAATGAGGAGACTCTGGCTCATTAGGGACTCTTGGGCCATGGAAATAGAAGCTTTGAGACTATGTTTATTCCATATTTCTCCACGATCCTTCTTAGACTGTGCACCTGATAGCCCCTACTGATGAGTTAGTTTTTCCCTCTCACTTCGAATTAACTTTTCAGTCTTTCCTGCAAAACCTCAGAAGATAAACTTAAGAAACAAGGACGTTAGAAAGTAATTTACCAACACTCGAAGGAGTTCACTAAATGAAAACGATTAAAAAATGTTAGTTTTTATACGTAATTGATACATTTTCTCAAGAAATATTTTATCCTTGGCATTTTTTCGAACTTGCTACAATCTACAATGTGGTAAATCTTGTATAATCTTTGAGTTGCAAGTCATAACGTCATATTTAGTGGGTAGAATTAAAACCCTCTACCAGTTTTTACGCCGTCAGTTATATGAAATTAAGAATGAAATAAAATAAATTTTAAATATCTCAGGACTCATCGGTCAGAACAAAATAAGTGGAATAAGAGGAAAATGCACATAAATGCAGCTCACAAAGAAATATGTGACATTTGCACTGATTGTCTTAGCGAATAAGGGTTCAGGACGATGTACCTGTTGACATACTTGATATAAGAATAAACAACGTTCCTTAACAGAAGACATCGCAGTTTAAAACCAAGAGTAAAGCAATCGGCATAACTATGGGTCATAACAGCATTATTTGTTTGTACATAAAATGGATATGTTGCAGCCCTTAAAGGTCATCATCATTAGTCAAAAAATGTGAAAGGTCGGTGGAGAATATTTTTTTTAAATATTCACCGCCCAACTCTTCGTTCTGTCAGTACGTCGGTGGCGTATTTTCTATATCATCATCATCATCATCAT
>Ga0136643_10006461_pt1 | contig 16785 bp, 13 predicted proteins | sample TergutLab28metaG_FD_96883 | JGI IMG/M metagenome (GOLD analysis project Ga0136643, IMG submission 96883) | Labiotermes labralis P1 segment gut microbial communities from Petit-Saut dam, French Guiana - Lab288 P1 (version 3) (version 3) | ecosystem: Host-associated > Arthropoda: Insects >... | reverse complement strand
TCTCTTTACTTTTTCTCCCTTTTCTTTCTTCGTGTGGGGAAAAAAATTGTGGTGGTTTGTGTGTTTTTGTTTTTGTGGGGGGGGGGGGGGGGGGAGGACGCCCGTGGCGAGTAAACACAACGATCGACAGTAGCACGCATCATGCACTTATTAAAAAAATCATGTATGTTTTTGGGCGCGTTCGCAAAATTGCCAAATGCGACTATTAGCAAGGTTGTCTGTCTGTCTATCTGTCAGTCCGTCCGCAAGGAACAACTCAACCCCAACTGGGCATATTTTTATAAAATTTAGTATGAGTATTTTTCGAAAATATGAAGTGATAATTCAAGTCTCCTTAAAATCTGACAAGAATAACGGGTAATTTACATCAAGACTTGGGTACATGTATGATACATCGCTCAGTTCTGCTTAGAATGAGAAATATTTCACACTAACGTTGCAGAGAGAACCAAACCACATTTCATGTCCAGTAACTTTCCCGAAAAATCGTGCCGTTTATGAGATAACGTGGAAAAATACTGTACAGCGAGATAGGCCACAGACAACATAACACGGCGCATGCGCAATGCATACTGTATACCTACGACTACAAACACACACTCAGAACATGTAATACTTGTTGCTTTTCCAAATGGTTACGCAAGCGCGCCTAAATGTTAAGCCATACGAACACTGTTACGATGATTTGGAGCAGAAAAACAATTTGTCTTATTTAAAAAATTCTTTTTACCGAGCGAAGCGGCTGCGCCCCCCCGCCCCCCCCCCTTGCCAAACCACGCCCCACCCAGCCAATAATAAGTGTAGTGCCTCACAGCTCCTGCTTTGCGGTTCACAGGGTTAAGAGCGATGACACTGTACTTCAAGTGCTTCCCATACCCTGGTTCAACGTTCAGATAAGACCATTTACCACACAGTAGGCGGTGAATGTAGCTGCTGTCCTGCAAACATTAGGCTTACCCGAAATTTGATCTTGTCACAACGATGGCGATGCAGAGTCCAGTATTCTGCAGCATGACTCCGAATATAGCGATTAGAAGCAAACAATCTTTCGTGGAAGCTTACTGCCTTCCTTTGTTATGTCTCCAATACCACGAAACAACCGACGTATTTCTACTGACTGTAGCAGCGTGACAACTGCTTCCCATTTACAGGCGGCAGTGCTACACGGGTAGTCTCAACTGAACGGTGCACAGAGTATATTCAAAGCCAGGATTTACTGTCTGGCCAAAGGTCACGACGTATTCATGTCCACTACTTTACAGTCAAATCTCATCGATGCCTCGGATAAGGGCGGCACATGAACATTCAATTAGACGCTTTAAAACTGTATGTTTACGTACAAGGAACGAGAGAGACGGTCAGACACAGAACCGGCTGCAGTGCGTCACAGAGATGCTACACACCTGTTGCTCGCGTGTGTGTGCCGCGCGCGAGTGCTGCATTTTGCAGCGAAATGCAGCAGGCTGATGGGGAAGTAACTGCAATTTATCTCTCTCTCTCTCTCTCACACACACACACACACACACACTGTCGAACAGCGTAAACCGATGCAATTTATAATCAACTTACATCCACCGCATTGGAATCCGCCCTGACCCCTACTGCACGCTATGCAGCCTCCACAACCCATGGATAGAAACCATCTAGGACAATGTACCGCATTAACTAATAAGACGGAATGTGAGCGATACTGGGAGGCCAGGACAAAAATGATGGAAAATAGACTTTGTTGTTTTATTATCACTATTTTTTGTGACTACCCCTTAGCATTAGGACTTTATATTTACCCTGAATGTTTCATTTTTTTATCTGTTTTTTTTTTGAAGTGTAATACATTTTTTTAGGTTTTACTTTTATTGGTCGCATAGGTCAATGATAAACAGTCAATGTACCTGCCATTAGGAAAATAAAAATAATCAACTTACATCCTGATTACCTGTCTTTCTTAAGGTTTGATCAAATATTATTCTCTTGCTTCTCATTACAGCTCGCCTTCTATTGGGTTCTCCTATCACAACAGTAAGCATCTGTTTCACGATTCTCATGCGTATTCAGTCTACAGCGGCGACGTACAACATGCGGCCCGCAGACCACATACAGCCCTTCTACACTGGCAACGCGACCCACAATGTTATTTCAGAAACACGAAGTAAATGGATATGAAAGCCGACGAAAAAAATTATTTTATTCATACTCATACAAAATATTACTCACTCATGCACTGTATTACTGGCAACACAACATACATTTTCGTACCAAAATGAACACATAACGCAGTTATCGCAATTCCTGGCTTCATTGCGCAAAGGATGATATAAGTACAGTATTGGCTAACTGTAAGTGCTTCACAACACAGAATTTCTGGAACAGACTGTATCTGCAAGCAGTTCTTTTCGAAGACGAATACACTGAAGAATACATCCAGAAATCGACTCGACGATGAAACATCAGCTGATCAGCAATTCAGCTTCTCAAACATATCCAGATATTATCAGCTCAGCGTCAATTTCTTCACTCAAGTTCTTTATTCTTGAACATTGAATAAACAAGTTCAAGAGAAAAGACAAACGGAACTCACATGAATTTATACGTGAAATCAGTTCATTTTACTCAGGATTTTTTTAAAAGAGGCATAGTAAGGCCTTATTGGGTAAGATTAGTTTCAAACTGTGTACGATTAACTCGACTTCTTCATCAATTTACAACACAATTTACCGACCCAATATTGGCACCACTGATGAAAGGATATTACAATTAATTATACAAAATTTAAAAAAAAAAAACGTGCGTATTATTTATAAAGTGGACAGCAATTTTTTTTTTGTCTTGACTTGGCTCTCGTGCCCAAAACCCCGCTTGAAACTGGTCTGCAGCATGCTTTCATTTATTCACCCCGATGGCAGTGTATAAAATGACCTACCAAACTTATTTTATTTCCTACGCTGTCATGTTTCCCGTCATTACTGCTACTACGGCACGCCATGACTCAGGACATAAATCGCCGACTTCTCAATGCTGAGACATGAGTTCAAGTCCAGGCCACTCCATGTGGGATTTGTGGCAGGCACATTAGCACGGGTACAGGCTTTTCTTGGAGTACTTATGTTTTCCCGTTACCAACACACCGCCAATGTTACAAACTGATTCATATACACTAGCGCTATATATTGTTAGAAACTGGCAGCATCGTTAAAATATTGCTGGTGCTAGCTACTACTACTACTACTACTACCACCAACACCACCACCATTACTACCACCACCACACCACCACCATTACTACTACTACTACTACTACCACCACCACCACCACCACCACCACCACCATTACTACTACTACTACTACCACCACCACCACCACCACCACCACTAAATCGCAATTTGCGGTTATTCCGACGAACCTCGACCTTCAGTTAAAAAACAGCTTTCTGTGATACACAGAACGTCAGCAAATTAAAGTCATAAGTGGTATTACATCATTAACGTGTCGTTTACAGAATGACACTAATGAGTATCGAGAAGTATTGACAGCGATCTCAACATCGTTCCAGCTGCTCAAATAACTATCACGCTCCCAGCTGGCCCTACGCCGTCTGTTGGCAGTCACCCGTACGCAATTCTCCGTTTCGTCGCGGACTACCCTGCTCTATCTATATCGCATACATTTAAGCGATCCAGGCTACAGGATCTACAGCGTCTAACAGAAGGCGACAAGTGCACAAATACTCGCGAAGTATACGAACAGTGGCGGTCGTGGCCTACGATGACAGAATACTCTTGCAAGTGAACAGACTGACTCAAGAAAACAACGGAAACCCTCAGGTTAGTCGGTGTACTAGCTTCCAACTCAGGACCCTTACTGCCTGAGCCAATATTCTTGATGGTCCCGATCATGTCAGGTTTGTAAGATGGCAGATCGGTTACAATTTGTTACGAATTCTAATTCTGGTCTGTTGAACTGGATTTTGTATGTTGGCATAACACTATATGCGCATGCACAAAATTTATTCCAATATCCGGGCTTCAGCCGTAGCTAAAACTAATAGTCAAAGGTCTGTTCCCTGCACTTCACATGTAGTTATAAATTATAGCTTTCGACTTGCAACTGTAATCCACGTCAGAATACGCAGTCGTCTGTGTTACTCGCCTTACACATCCCTTCCAACCCGATCCGAATCTTAAATATTCTTGTCGAACAAGGATCCGTAAATTTAGGAGCCTGCTTCATCGTCCTCTTGTTCTTCCTCCTCTTATTCTTCTGCTTCTTTTTGTTCTTCTTCTGGTTTCTCTCAACCCAACAGCTGCCATCAATGACCATGTTACAAACTTCATCTAGACATACGGCAGGACCCTCTGCTTGCTTCAGATCATACTATCACAAGGTTTCTAACATTACACAAGTTCATGAAAAAGCCCCGAATGAGATCCGAACCCGCTACTGCACATCCTACATGTTCAAGGAGGCGGGCATCGGGTCCGCAATATTTCAGTAGCGGCATTTTTACCGCGCTGTAAATACAACAAAACGCACGAGTGCTTACCGACGGCGTCTTCATTTCCTGAACCTCGTCGGAGTTGCTCATGTACAGCCGAGCAAAACGTACCGAGTTGGTTCATTAAGTATGGTTCCATCTTAAATTTGGGTTCCTAATACGGGGCTATTACACACACACACACACACACACATACGAGAAAAACTGTAGGCCAGTTTGGACATTGTGAGTGACAGCAGCTCTCCGAAGGCATTACGGAATTACACGCACCTACAAGGCGAACAAAAGATAAGTAAAGGACCAAATCGCCAAGAGAAGCAAAATGAAAATGAGGGGGAGAGAAAAAAACAGAAAAGTGAGAAAAAGTACCTTCCTTGGATGTCCAAACTCTGTTCTTCAGTTTTGCCTGTACAAGATTAACAACATCGCACCTGCGATTACCATCTCTCACTCGCTGTTCCATTTCATATAAACTTCCAGTCGCGTTCTAACGTCATCACACAGGTGTAATTCAGCTACCGTTTTCACACTTGCGATTTCTGCGCTATGGTCTCTTAGAACCCACATTTCTCAGCTACACAGACATACTAGGACTGCCCTGTTTTTATACAACTCAATCGGTATTTTTCACCCAATTTATGACTTGTGTTCAGCGCATACTCCCACCATCCCGCAATTCCAGAATGGGGAAAGAAGCGGAACTGAACAGGGAAACGAGTCGCGAGTCCAGTCAGCTGAGTGACGCCGTGGGCGAAGGAGGATCCACTTCCCTAAAAAAGGAGCTGCCGGAAAAGTGTCACCGAATGCATGCTCATTCGTGCGAGAAAACTGCGTTGGTATGCAGCCCGCAGTGTAGATCTGTAACACGGATGATCAACTTAGGCGCCGGACGGTGGCGGTTCAGCTTCGAACGCACAAGCGCGTCCCTGCAACTATCACGAATCAAGCGAAACAAATCTGCAACATCGCAACAAATTTTTTCTTTTTTCTCTTCGCTGTTCACATTCCTTCTTCGTCTCTTCCTCTTTTTCTTCATTAACTGTTCCTTTATAATTACTGTTTCTTTCCGTCCTGCCTTTCATTATCATTTGTCTGTTTCCTTCTCTGTCTTATGTGTACTTTCTCGAAGCTTTCTTTCCCTTTTCCTTCCGAACTCCTTTGCTATCACTTCCCCTTCTTCATAACTTGTAATTTTTGTTTCTTAATTTGTTCATTTTCCCCTTCTCTACGCATTCCTTTCATTTCGTATTTCTCTCTCGTTTCCTCTGTTGCCTGACGCACATGTTATCTAGTTTCAACAACGCAGGTTTCAACCGAACTCAACTGTTACTCCTGTTGAGTAACCAGCCCACATCATTATCACAACAGCTGCTTTGTTATTATTATTATTATCAGCAGTAGCGGCGACGGCGGCGGTGGTGGTGGTAGTAGTAGTATGAGGAGCTTAATGATCTGTACTCCTCACCCAATATTGTTCGGGTAATGAAATCGTTAAGAATGGGATGGGCGGGGCATGTAGCACTATGGGGAGGACAGAGGTGTATACAGGGTTTTGGTGGGGATACCTGAGTGGAAAGAGTCTATTTGGAAGACCCAGACGTAGATGGGGGATAATATTAAGATGGATCTTCAGGAAGTGGGATGTGGGGGTGTGGATGGGATCGATCTGCCTCTGGATAGGGACAGGTGGAGGGAACTTGTAAATGCGGTAATGCACTTTCGGGTTCCACAAAATGTGGGGAATTTCTTGACTAGCTGCAAACCGGTTAGCTTCCCAAGAAGGACTCTGCTCCATGGATTAAGTAAGTAAGTAGTATTAGTATTAGCAGTATTATTCGGCGCGTCTTAATTCATGCGCGGCACCCATTAAAAAAGGATGGGTTCGTCCGTCCGTCCGTCTGTACGCATGTAACAATTGCAGAATCGGATCTGTGGTCTTCATGAAATTTGAAAATGGAAACTTTTAAGAGACAATGACTCGTCACTGTCATTTTGAGGACAGCCCGAAAGTACCTGAAAAAATCTGTCCCAGTGTCACTTTGTGCGCCACAAATCCCACACGGACTGACCTGGCAACATAACCGGGCCTCCGCGGTGTGAGGCCGGCGAATGACCGCCTGAGCCATGGCAAGTCCGTACGTGCTAAATTTAATGAAACATAATTGCTCTCCTTTTGCCACTGACTTACCATTTGAACATGCCTGTCATCTATCTACAATCCTTCATCTTACAGAACAGCGTAAGAAATATTAACGCCAAGCCATCGGTTGATTTTGACACACCCCAACGAGAATAAATTGCCCGTGGTACCCACAGAGGAAACCACTCACCTCCTCCCCAGTCCGGTACAACCTCCGAGGACATGCGTTTTCGAAGTCAGTGAGGAAGATCATCAGAAATCGACCTAACATCAGACTCTTGAGAGCGTCAGTGATGTTTGTCTTTCAGATTACCGTTTCGTATTTATTCCCGCAGATATATGCATTACCACGATGACAGCGTCGACGTCCAGAACGAGTTCCACTGCACTACGAACGTCCAGTTCCGCTCAAGTACGTCACTCTTCCGGGAGTACTAGTCCTAGAGTAACTTCTACTGTATTCTATTCTTTCGTGTTATCGTCCAGGCCTCGACACATCACAGACAGCTATTTTTTAAAAAATTCACTCTGCTATTACTGTTCCACAGATGACGCATTGCTACATTATCTAACTTGCTATACGAAACAGGTTCTTTATGCGTTGCCGTTCTGGAAATTCCCCGCCTTCAATGCCATCTGAAGGTTTATTTACAAGAATCCGATTATGAAGGCCCTGTGTAAAGTTTCTTAGCAGCTGGTAATTTTCAAGGCAAGGAGTCAACACCATACCTAGCACTCAACGTGGAAGACCGCCCACTGTCGGCTGCCCGCAAATGTTCACTCAAATATTCGAAACTTTCGCGGCTGCCCTTCGTATGAGATGGCCTTCTCCATCCGTAACCTGACGACGCAGAATGCCGTAGTACAGTACAAGTGACCCGCTTTACACAAAAAGTGATAATGTAAAGCGGGTTTCTTGTCGCAGAACGCGATGCTGCAGCTAAAGTAGGTAAAATGTAGAACATGCGCTAACAGCTTAGACTCAGTAACTATTATAGTGGTTCCATGGTAGTCCAACAGATATCAGGGCTTTTTAGTCACCGATACCGACAATTCTCAGGTTCCCACGGGGTTAGAGTTAAGTACGGAGCGAAAATAACATACTTTAGGCTTGCGGATTTCAGGGTGTGAAATATCTAATTGTAACCTTCTGAGCTGCGACAGTATATGCTTAGTTCGTACTGTTCTACGCTGAAAATAAAGGTAAATTCCCCGGTAACCATCTACAGACTACACTGCGTTGCAACCCAAAACAACACACTGAAGTAACAATATTTTTCCTTTTAAAGAAACGCAGATTTTGTATGCCCACGTATTTCCCACTTGGCAATATTATTATTATTAACTGCAAATGGGTTTATACCCGGCGGCAACGTGCTACAATGCAAGACAGGGCAACATAATACAGTACAATACAATAACACGCATCATACAAAATAACATACAACACTCCAGGCAACCCTTTATAGGTAAAATTACAACAATAATAATATAATCAAGAACACATATTACACACTATAAAGCCTCAGAAACGTGTAGTACCTAAAGCAGATGAATCAATATTAATATTCCAGAAAGTGTTTTTCAAATTTGTGTCCTGATCCCTTTAACCACCGAGAAAGTTACTTTCAACAGACAGTAACGTATAAAAATACTAGAGGAATCACGCCATCCACAAAAATGGCCTCAGCTGGAGGTTACAGGCACCAGCTAAGCACAAACCGTCAGTAGCAACGTGCTTCCCCTCTGATGTTTGTATAGCCTATCACAGCGGGATGTCATCACCAGCCAAATTCGGTGTTCCAAATATTGTCGCACTTACGTGGGCGCTATTAGACATTTCAGAACTCGCTACGCCTTCGTATTTTTTGGCATTCGCTTCTTCGGGAGACCCTAATAACTGCGATTTGCCCCTATTAGACAGTGGCAAGAACTGTGTTCTAATTCCTTGTAATCATGTCACTCCGCTGTGGAAGATGATGATCGTAACGAGGTGGGATGTGATGAGGAGAACTGGAAAAAAGGAATTCCACAATCACAAAAGAACCAGCACGTGCAGAGGGCAGGTTCCTCCTCAAGGTTATCGTGCCACATTGTGCGCGTGTTATATTTATTGGGTCCACTGTAGTATCAATTACCATAGGCCCGAACTGAAGCTTGAGAACGCTATATGTAGCAAACTGGTCGCCTAAGTAAGGGTTAAAATTTGTTTTCTTTACTGATTTTTGGAAATTTTAACTCCTGAAGCATGAAGAGGAGGAAAAGAAAAATAAGCGAGTCTGAACAGGTACGGAATAGTGAGACACAATAAATCTGTTACGGGAAGCAGGCAAAATAATGGATCCGCACAGGTTTCCATGCAGTACCGCTCGTCCTTCTCCGACCTGGAGGCAAAGTGAAACATGGAATTCAAATACATTAATAGGAAGGGTTTATTGCATCAACATGCCAAGCCAGACATCTCCTTGTGTACGAGAACTTCATTTACTTTTCATTACTTTCTATCAATCACAGTATTCTCTAAAGTAACACAAACATTGTACGTACATAATACTGTTCACAAATCATATTTCACCTGACGTATCAAAGTAACTCTATCTTAAAAGTGTAAAAGTAAACAACTCTGTTTCGTCACATATATGGCTTGATGCTGATGTAATAACCCATTCATATGTATACATTCGCAATAAACAAACCCAGTCTGAGTGACAAAGCAACTGATGCGGTTAAAGCAAATAATGGCGATTTATTCTGAGAACCATTACAAATACAAAAACACACAGTGTGGAAAGAACGCACAGTTTCTTAGAGGTGCTCCACGTGATTAACGCGTGCTGGAATAAATTGTAACTATTATTACGTTCGTGTATGCATTTACGTAGGCACGTATGTATGTATGTATGTATGTATGTATGTATGTATGTATGTATGTATGTATGTATGTATGTAGTATGTACATACGTATGTAAGTATATGTACATATACATATACACACACACACACACATACATCTTCGTGTATATGTATATGTACATATACATATACACACACACACACATACATCTTCGTGTATAACCAGGTATATGTTGTTACATCTGAACTCAGCTAACTTCATGAAGGACGACACATGACGAAGTTCATCACAATGTGTTCAGTCACAAGTGACTGTTACATCACAACCATCACACCACACCAAACACCACAGGCACCCACACAATGCAGACTTACAACGCTCTATGTCGCACTGCAATGTATGTAGCCAAGGGTCTTGATCAACGAATTCAGGAACTAGCTGCCCGAGGATAAATACGTAAGCCGTACTTAAGGAAAGGGAGGGAGGAGGGAGGATGGGGCTGGTTATACTAACTAGTGCTACTTCTCAGGAAATACTTATGCACGTATATGTAATAACAAAATTGCTACTGCATACGAAGAACAAACCGATGTTTATTGGACCGTGCATCATTGTGATAGTTGAAGAATAAAAAACCAACTAGATGTCACTTGCTATATTTACTTTACTTCTTAGATACTCAACATGTTTCGGCCATTAATATGTCCATCTTGAGGATTTTTGCGATTATGTTGTTGAACTACCACATTGGCTGTATTGTTCTTGAATTGCTGTGTGTTGGAGTTAGGGTGCGGTTCGGCTAGGGTGGAATCCGGGTTGCCGGCTTCAGCCGCAAAACTCCTGAAGATGGACATATTAATGCCCGAAGCATGTTGAGTATCTAAGAAGTAAAGTAAATATAACAAGTGACATCTAGAAGTACAAACTGTTCATGGTCATTACAATGACAACAGCGAAAACAATACAGGCAATGTACGAATAACATAACAATGAGGCGCCTTCGTGCAACCATTGTTGCAGTGGAAAAGCAATAAGAACTACATATGTTAAGTGTGTGTTTGTGGTCTTAAGTACCCAACATGCAACGCGCATGCGCCATAATGTCATCCGTCGCCTGCCCGGCACGACAATATTTTTCCACTTATCTCATAAACGCCACGTTTTTCTAAAGAATGTCACTGAAAATAAAGTACGCGTTTTGATTTTCTCTACAACTTTTGTCTGAAGCATTTCTCATTCTAAGAAGAACTGAGTGAGATATCATAAAAAATGTATATTGGTCTTCATGTAAAGTACCCGTTATTCTTGTTAGATTTTAATTAAACTTCAATTTTCCCGACAGATTTTCGAAAAATACTCAAACATCAAATTAAATAAAAATCCGTCCAGTGGGAGCCGAGTTGTTCCAGGCGGAAAGACGGACGAACGGATGGACAGACACCACGAAGCTGATAGTCGCTTTTCGCAATTTCGCGAACGCACCCAGAAACATACATGTTATGAAGTTCTATAACATCACCTAGGAGCATTTTGCTAAACATCACACAGTTACAAACAAGTACACTGCCAGGTAAGCAACAGCTGATTTGTATTTGTCGTAAATTAGCGCAAGACCGGATGAGATACTACGCAAAACTGCGATGCATGCGCTTGCGAAATACATTTACCTGCCCCCGCCCCTGCCGCCAACAGCCGTACTCGGGGCTAAGCCGCCCCACTGTTGACGTTTCGAGGCCATACACACACACTCAGACACACCCCACTCGGTACGACTTCTCTGTATGAGGGATAGGCCCGTCGCAAAACCCTCTACCTGACAACACACAACATTTACAAGAGACATGCATCCCCCTCGGCAAGATTCGAACCTGAAATCCCAGTAAGCGAGCGGCCGCAGACCTACGCCTTAGACCGCGCGACCAACCGGATCGACACATAACGAAATACACGCAGACCAAACCTGTCAGGTACCTTTGCTCGCGAACGTATGGCATTACACTGGAGTTCTCCAGAAGCGGAAATGTAACGTGAATACTCTTTTGGACATACGAACACGTGTACTACCGTGTCCGACCTTGACAAACATGCACACATGTGCGAGTCCTTCCCGCACGCGCATCATGCCATCTTTCTCATTACTATCATAGCGGTTGGCCAAAGACCTTAATTTCAGGTCAACTACGACTGTCACACTGCCAGCGTGCTGATGACTCAGCGATGCCACAGCATCTGGTATCTGTAAGTAATGACCTCTACCGAGTACCGGTATTTTATCAATAAAATGACCTACATAGCACCACGCGCGGTATCTTACGGCCACGTGGCTGTACACTACTAATAACGGATTATCTTAATACCTTGAGGTGTGACTGATACTACAGCTGGTCGGTCCGACGGCACCAAACAGTGCGAGACAGCAGTCGATACTGCGACGGTCCACAGACGGTACTACAACAGAATCGTCGTTCGATTCTTGCAGATAAAAGAGATATTTCTCCCCTCCACAGAACCCAAACCGGGACTCGGGGGCCCAGTTTCAGGTTATTGTATAAGTCTGGTAGTGTTTCAGATTCTGCATCAAATTCACTCTCAGCGTAAATTCCTGCACTGCTCGACCTTCAGGTACACGCGTTAATTTGGGACTCCAAATTCATTTTTCCACTGGGGCCAACATCGGCTCCGGGTACCAATCTCCTTCATCTGGTGGCGAAGTTTAATAATGCGTGGAGCAATATCTCTACCCCCCCCCCCCAATACATTTTCGTCGCATTAACAATGACAACTTCATAATTTCACTGTCATTGTGTGAAATTTGATGATACCAAGATGGCTCCCAAGCAGCATAAGATTTCAGAAATGCATTATTTTATGAGCTGATGTTAAAATTACAAATCCTGGGAATTTGTGCCCCTGAGGGCACACAACATCCAAACTCACGCACACCACCAGTGTTTACGTACGCTACTGGTTTAAATGACGGGACGCGAGCGCGTCTACCATTTTCTTCCCTGTACTGGATTTCAGCTGTATGTTCTTTGTATCCGCTCTCTGTATCACGCGCAAATATGCCGACACGCGTGACGTCACCAGCACTGCCACCTGTGTTACCGGGCAACACGTGCTTCGTTGGGGGCGAGACATGAGCCGCTTTTGATGTGTATACTATGATGGTGTCTTGGCAATGGTGCCGAGCGTGATGCTAGTCACTCCTTGGCCCCTTGCCAGTTTAGCCTGCTAAACTACTTTGCAACATAAGATGAGAAAGCCTCCTGGATAATTAATTTGCAATTTGGACTACTCAACTTCAGTCAACACTGGAACTTGGTACGGAAACTCTGTCCAACTCGAGAACATAAGAAGAAAAATATATCAGTGACAATAGGACGTGCTACGACGGGAAGAGCATAACAGGCCTGCATGTATTTATTGTACAAGTCCCTTCATACAGCATGTCCATCGATCAAGCCAATACGTTAGGAATTAATAATAATTCATTTCATTTGCGTGCCGAATCAACAGCCATATAGCCAATATGGCCAATTACAGAAAACGGCATGTAATAATAATAATAATGAATGGCGCCGGTATAGCTCAGTCGATATAGCGACTCGCTGCGGGCTGGTCGGTCCGGGGATCGAATCCCAGTGGGGGGGAACACATTTTCCGCACCCGTCCAGGCCGGCCCTAAGGCCCACCCAGCCTCCTCTACAATGGGTACCGGGTCTTTCCCGGGGGTAAAGCGGCCGGGGCGTGCCGCTGACCACTCACCATCTAGCGCCGAGGTTAAAGAAAGAGTAGAGCCATACTTCTACTCCCCCCACTGGGTCTTCAAGGCCTGCTCTAAGGCGAATTTTAACTTCAACATAGTGAAGAGCAACAACCGTACTGACACTTACTGTAGAATTTACTCTAAAAGCAGGTCAAAACACAAAAATTTATTCTATTACTTTCAACTACTTGTTTCTGCCTAAAAGAATATCACCAGGTTGAACAGAATAATAAAATAATTTTCCACTCATGTTATTTATGTACACCCACACAAGAATGAAACTGCTGAGGTTTCCAGACCGCGATTCCCAGATATATTCGTTTCATTTCCAGATGGTGTCATTGAAATTTTTCATTGACATTATCCTTCCGATCGCACTATGGCCCTGGGGTCGAGTCAGCCTCTAACAGAAATGAGTACCAGGCGTATTATTTCCTGGGGGTAAACGCGGCCGGTGCGTGAGGCTTACGACCTTACCACCATCCTGGGCCATTGTCACGTAATCTGGGAACCTTAAATTCCTGGAACCCTCTGGGCAACTGTAATGGGACTAATATTCGTTTCATACTGTGTTCAACCTGATGATAAACTCTCAGGCCGAAATATGTAGCTGAAAACAACAGCACACATCGCTGGGTTTGACTGGACGTACCGTAATTCGGCCTGTTTCAAAGCACAACGGTGATGAGTGGCCTTAAAAACGCTTTCTGCAGTTTTTTAGTTGTGTAATACTGCCATCGGTCTAGCTTTCATGGCTCGGAACTTTGTCCGTAACAAGGCACAACTACCAGCCTGAACACACACGTACAAGATAAAAACAGCTATGCAATATCCAACACGGGCATATATTATATGCCAGTTCCCATTCATGAAGACGCTGAACCGAAATACGTGGATTTATTTTTATTACCGGTATTACAGTTGGCTGTATTACCTCCTCTGCGAATCTACACTTACCCTTAATATCTCAGGCTAAGTTCACATATCTAGTTATTACTTCCTTACTGCGGGTTCCTAACGTTTCTGCCTAATGGCACTGCCACGTTAATATGTCATATTTGTTTAGTAATGATGCACAGTTGGCCTCTCAGTCAGTCTAACATGGTCCAAATAATAATAATAATCATCATCTTCTTCTTCTTCCTCCTCCTCCTCCGCACCGATCCGATTTACATCGACAGTCCCACGTTGCCCGACATGGACACAGCCGCAACATACAAACAACCACTTCCATGAGGCAGTAAAGATAATGTAATCCGTTACAGGCCCGGTGTGGCCCAGAGGGTGGGTAGAAGTATAGCTCTACTCTTCCATGACCGCAGCACTAGAAGGTAGTGGGTGGTCAGCAGCACGCCCCGGCCGCACTTTACCACCGGTAAACACCCAGTACTCATTTTACAGGAGGCTGGGCGGGCGGAAAATCTCGTCCCCACCGAGATTCGATCCCGGACCGCACAGCCTGTAGTCAGTCGCTATACCGACTGAGCTACCGGCCCACAGCACGAGACAGTAACTGTGTCATCTAACAGGACAAACCCAAACACAAAGAACGTATTTTCCAAGTGAGTTGTCACTTCATTTCCTCATTGGTCATTCAGTCGTTTGCTAAATATACAAATGTATTGTTAAGTCCCTGTGCTTAAGTCAGCATTACACGATGAAGATACGGCTGGTAGTAAAGACGGAGCCCCACGCATTCTTAAACTTTTGGTGCCGGAATTATTTTTTAAATTTTAGCACACCCTGTATATAAAATGTGAATAATACAGGAACCAAATACGTTACAATTATGAAACTGCATTTTGAAGAGAAAAAAACGGAGAGTATATACCATGTTTAAAATAATCAGTACCTATATTTGTTGAATAAATATATAAAATGCAACTTTAGAGGTTAGAGGTGCGGTACGACCACTACAGTTGACATTAGGCGTCAAAATGTTAACCTCAGTATTAGACGGAAATGCCTGGCCAACTTCAGGGCCCGGTCATTTCACCACCGGACACAGTTCTAGTCCCTTGGAGAGGAGTCTGGCAATGTTGCAGAATCTGCCCTGAAGCTGAGGAGAACAGAGAAAATCTTCGCCACTGCCGTTAGTTCAACTCCGCTCCAGCCCCCCCCCCCCCCAAAAAAAAAAAAGGTCGTTCAGTGAGCTATCGCACTGCACACAAACACATCATTTCCCGAATTAATCACGCTACACACATCACGTACTGCTACGTGATCGTAGTCTTGTCTGCCAACGAATACCAAATGTAACGACATGTGTACATAGGGTAAAAGGTCTATTTCGAACTTTTCGTCAAGCCGGTGCAGTGTGCGCTCGGAACAGCAGTGTGATGGACGAATATGCCTGCGCCCATGAGAAAGGAAGGGTTCATAATGTAACAAAACGAGCAGGGAATGCAGGTTGCAGTGGATACATATCAAGCAACACGAGTGTCTACACAATGTGAAGAGACTTCACCAATCCCAATACGAACGCAATTCAGTAACACGGCAATGGTTTAAATATATCGATAAATGTAATGCTTTACTGGAAATCGATTACTGACACAGCCGACACACAACACTGATTTCCTTGGCGTAGTAATTACGTATATATATGACTACTAAAACACAGGAAAAGAACTGCCGAACGAAACTTCGCATTAGCCTTGACAATACGCACCATCATTGTGCTTATCGACGCACGTCCTGAGGATGACACTGGGTGGAAGCATGTGTCGGGCATGAATGATGTTAATATGCAGCCAGTACTTGTGTTATGCTCACACGGTTTGTTTGAATGCTACTGAATAAAGATGTTTCCATCACTGTCAGCACAAACAGGTGTGTTGTACGTCACGGGTTGTTTCTGCAAATCCGGGGCCCAGGAGCCGCAATGCCATGATCTCACAAAGCTTGGAATGTTCTGTAGTTTGCTGAATTTACACGAGTTAATCGGGCAACAAATGATAACTTGTTGGGATATGTTTATTATTCTTTGATGTCACAACTCTTTCATGTCGTATGATAAACCGTTGACTTTTCTAACTTATTTTATGAAATTGCCATAATAATGCTGCAAGACGAACCTGCTGAACAAATCAGTACATTTCAGTAACTGGGATATCTCCTTAATGATCTGAATACAAGAGGGCTGACAACATTACCACCTTCATGTGCCAATTGTCTTGAAATCTGGGAGCCTCAACCTCCTGGAACCCTCACGGCCTGTCCAGGCCTGTAATGGGATTGCTTTACCTTTACTGAGTAATGACAGAGCTGTGATGCGACTAGCACACAATAAGTGAAATATTAAATTAAATACCTGCATCTGTTTATATTTTATGTACATTACATGTAAAAACTCAACCGCTAATCTCAAACTGACCGATAACCTGATCGTTTCGCCTGACACATCGACTCTTGTCTATGGCCAGGCGTGCTGAGTGACTTGACTACAGCATCAGGAAGCCACTGGATTCAAGCAGCGATTGATTTCCTGCGTGCTGTCAATGACGGAATGATCAGTGTCGAATGTCGCC
>Ga0136643_10006459_pt1 | contig 16787 bp, 7 predicted proteins | sample TergutLab28metaG_FD_96883 | JGI IMG/M metagenome (GOLD analysis project Ga0136643, IMG submission 96883) | Labiotermes labralis P1 segment gut microbial communities from Petit-Saut dam, French Guiana - Lab288 P1 (version 3) (version 3) | ecosystem: Host-associated > Arthropoda: Insects >... | reverse complement strand
GATCCCAGCGCGTCCCCATCACATTAGTGTCCCTGTGACTGGACGCAGTGATCCCAGCGCGTCCTCATCACATTACTGTCCCTGTGACTGAACGCAGTGATCCCAGCGCGTCCCCATCATATTACTGTCCCTGTGACTGGACGCAGCGATCCCAGCGCCGCTGCCACTGTTGGAGACGTTGACTAAAATCTTTAACATAAATCTGTCAAGGGCCGACAACGATTCTCGTTGAACCTCTGCAACGTTAGCAAAACGCCTCCCTTTCAAATTCTGATTCATCCCAGGGAACAAAAAAAAATCGCAAGGAACGATATCGGGCGAGTAGGGAGGGATGAGGGGGGCACAACCACCATTTTGTTTTTAGCCAAAAGTGAGGCGTTTTGCTGATGTTGCAGAGGTTCAACGAGAATCGCTGTCGGCCATCGACAGCATTTATGTTGAAGATTTTAGTCAACGTCTCCATCAGTGGGAGGGGCGTTGGGGTAGGCCGCATCCAGGCATTGGGGGGGGGGGGGGGGTTTGAAAGGCACTAAAGTTTCCCCGTTGGGCGACTTTTTTAAAAAAATTTATTTAACCATTCCGGGAATTTTTGCCCCCCCCCCCCTCGTACTTGTTCACGGTCAAAGTAAAATCACAACTCAGAATTATAAAATAATACTAAATTATATTAAGTGTCGCATATAGGTGTATTATTTTATACTGAAACGTAACGAATAATAATTACTTATTTGATAACGAATTAGGCTAACATTTCTAACCCCTGTATCTGAATAATTAGCGAAATAGACAAGGCAATTGGTGACTATGTTGACATAGTACCTCCACTGCTGACTAGCCGTCAGTCACAAAACTGCATTTGCAATCAAACCAGAGCCGCCAGCAGCGAGGTACAAGATGGCGAACTTGCATCACCTTCGAATTTTGACATAATTTACTTTTTATATTATTTAATAATATATTAAATCAAACAATAAAAATTATACAAAAACAAATCTAGAATTCATACAGTCCCTGCACTTTTACTCTAACGATTCGCTGAGGAGTTTAAATAAATAACAACGATGTTACTATATCGTCCAGCACTGATTATTTAAAAATATGGTCACTTTACATACACGTAATTTGTACCACCTTGCAAGACATCGTGCCAGTGCTGATGTCTCGGACCTGCTAGATATGTAGCCCTTAAAGAACGCAAAAAGAAATCGTGTCTCTTTTGTTCTAGAACAGCATTACAGCCCACAAATATCGTTCCAAAAGTTTAAATTAACCGTTTAAAGAACATCTGTTGTGACATTTAAGAAACTATGCATTATGCCACACATCGCGTGTGTTTCGAATGGTTGTCACAGTAAGTGCAAGCTACTGCTATATGGGCATTAACGGTTTGGTCTTTATAATGGAGACGAGCTATGTTCTCTGTAAGATACGAACTGAATTCGCAGAGTACAACCAACAAGATGCAACGTTTCACAATTTATTTATTTCTGTAAGACGATCTACATGTTTCAGACGGGTTTTCCATCCATCATCAGGAGCTCAAAACTGCACATACAGCGTCAGGTACTTGTCAGACCAATATTGCTACCTGCTGCTAGCTTGGCCGAGATGGAACATACCGGTCAAGCTAGATAGCAGGTAGCAATATTAGTCTGACAAATACCTGACGCTGTATGCGCAGTTTTGAGCTCCTGCTGATGGACGGAAAACCCGTCTGAAACATGTAGAGCGTCTTACAGAAATAAATAAATTGTGAAACGTTGCCTCTTGTTGGTTGTATTCTGCGAATATATTAGCGATGCATGGACCTATGAATGTTAAATACGAACTGAACTTTTATATCAAATCTGCAATTTAAGTGTTCAAAGGGTTAATTCTGTGGACATCGGAGCCCTTTTATTAGCAATGACACACACTCTAATAGCTGCAAAGATGAGAAGCGTATTATCGAGTACTCCAACCACGGACGTGACTACATGTACAATGAATGTTTTCACTGATGCAAAGCAGGTCATGTTTAAAAGAGGATGGAATCCAGTGAACCGCATAGTTTCATGCGGAACGCGGACAGTGGTCATTTTAAATTTAATTTATTCGGAATGTACAAGGACGTATATAGCCCCTTCAGGCTCCTCCTCCTCCTCGTCGTCATCATCATCATCATCATCACGAATTTACGCTTTTCGTCTTTCTGTTTATGGGATCTCACCTGTCCCATTCTCCTGTCAAACGTCCGTACCACCATACACGCAACTTTCGCTTAATCTTGCATTTCGCATTAGATTTTCAGGCAGTCTTTTCGAATGCTGTAGCCGCCATGTTTTGTGCCAGCTTCCATTCACAGGTTTGTACCCGCCGTGCTCATTTATATATGCATGTACCGGTACGTTATTTTCATTGCATTTATGGTCCGTCATTATGCATCCTTCTACCGCTCTGAAGAAACATATTTTAGCTGTTTCCATTTTTATGATTGCTCCCTTCATTCATGCCCAACATTCGCATACGTATAGAATTACAGCCCACACATGGCTATTACTTTACAGGATTATAGTGCAAGTGATTTTGGCCTCTCCTTAGTAACATGGGTCTACAGTTCCAAATAAATCTTGAAACCCATTTACCTCTATACAATCACTGTCCCTCCAATAGAATAAACGACACCTATATTCAATAAATCAACCAACAAAATGCACTCAGTAAAATACAGTAACACATGAATTATAAAAACACACTTCATAAGGACCATAAGTCTAACACGGTTAAACGTATGTCACTTTGTTTTTATTAAACACCCTGAGGATGGAACCTTGGTGCCGAAACATGTAGCAGCTGGCACTTAATACGAAGCGTGTTCTATAGTTCGTGTTTTATTGTATTTTACTGGGTGCATTTTGGTGGTTAACATATTGAATGCAAGAAAATGCACAGCATGAATAACACAACATACTGCACTTACGTTAAACATTTATTGTGCCAGTTGCCCGTTAATACGAAATCAGTATACGCCATGGCATGAATCGGATGAAAACACAAGTAGAACAATACTCTAGAGGCAAAACACGATCAGACCAAGATAGCTTACAGTGCAGTCACGGAAACCAACATAACAGTTAAAAGTAGGTGGCTCAGCGTTTCCTTGTGCGTCTATCAGTACACAGCCTTGTGCATTCTAGCAGTGCACAAGGCATTAACTGAATAATTCGCAGCAGTCAACCCTGGCCGGTACCATTTTATGACAATTACACGGTCACCTTTTTCCTTCAGCAGTCCAGTTACAAGACGTCAAATGGAAGCAGCAGCCGGTAGCATTTCATAACAATTACGGTTTCCAATTCGTCCTACCAACCACGACTCTGAGTGTTCACTAGGAGCACTAAACCAAACATGTTTTAATGGGCCTATTATCGTACGTTCGTTACTTCAACTGATACTGTGTTCGGAACATATATAGATATATAATGATGTATCAGTCAAACACAACAAAACTTTATTATGTTTATCAGATACAGATCCTTACTTAGTAAGTAAGGATCTGTATCTTAGAAGGGCCTGAAGATTATTCTACAAGAATCGAAACATGTTGCCCTAATACGATAATAAAAATAATAAAGTTTTGTTCTGTTTGACTGATACATCATTGTATATTTATATATGTGTTAAACACTTCGGGATGGCAAACATTAAACATTAAAAATGTGTTCGGAACGTTTTTATCAGCGTGTCACTATTGTGGGTTGCGTTCTACCTCAGCAGGCCTGCTAACAGCGTACTTACTATTAACTATGTGGTGCAGAATCCTTACGCAGTTAACAGTCGTTCAGCTAGTCACAAAATTTTCAGACTTAATTGGGAATCGAAGGCTTTATTTTCACTTTCACAGAAGACCGCCAATGAGTTAGACGAATCCATTTCACGCACCTCCATCATACCCTAGATCCACTCTATATTACCGCTTCACCTACACCCGTATCTTCGAAATGATTTCTTCCCTTCATGTTCCCTGACCAAAACTTCCGTTTATTTTAGACTCCCATTCGTGCTACACGTTCTGTTCATCTCACCATCCTCGATTTGATTCTAAAATGTATGGCGAAGAGCAAAAATTATGAAGTTCCTCACTATGCAAAATCGTGTGCTTGTAAGCACCAAAACATAATTCACATTTACACTACAATAAAATTGGGGGCTTAATTTTCACTGTTCCAGGCATAAAAACATTTGCACCACTAGCGGCGACATTCAATATTGAAAGTACTCCCAGTTCTGTTGATGGAGTACTGCGTTCTTCTTCAGCGTGAAAAATGTGAAGTTCATATACATTACGTTCACTATCAAGCCGTTCAAACCTCAATGACTATACATGCCTAGCTATTTCGTAAGTAAGATTTCACTGTACGTATAGTTACATTTAAATAAACACAAAATAAGTCACTGGGCCGAATTCCTAATACGTATGTATGTCAGAACTTGAAGGAACCGTTACATTTCATACATGTTCCGAGTTCGAGTCCGATCGCTCGGACATCCAAAACCTATCCGAGAATATCTTTACACGCAACTGCGTTCCACGCTTGTCTGCGACACAAACCATCCAACGGAACAAGATACTGTCAGTGCAGGCACATTGCAACAATGTTTTAGCATTAAGAACCCCGTGTTACTGACCGAACTCTGTCATCCTATGATTTATATATAATGCAGATATTTATGAAGTCACTATTCGCTTGTCAATCTTGCGCTGATCGTTCGGCCAAGTACAAATAAAACAGGAAGACTTATTCTTAAACAGAATATTTCAGTAATTCTGAACTCGCGGACATCTGAAATGATGCCTCTGGTTATGTCGGCAGCTGTTGGTAATTTAATGGGATCTGTCAGGTGATTACGTCAGCTTGCCATGGAATTCCCCACGTTTTGAGGAACCAAAAGGTTCATTACTGTGTTCACAAAAAACCTGCCATCGGAAATTACCCTCAACCACATAAATCCAACTGACTCTGTCATATGTTTATATTTAATTTTAATATACCGTTAGGCATGAGGCAGCTGAATGGTAAAGAAAACCAATGAAAAGTTTTATAATCAATTTCTGGATAGGGTCTTACAGTTCTACTCTCCGTACAGAAGAAGTCTACCTGCAGGTCTGTATTCCTGCGTTGTCATTATAACCAAAGCAAAGTAACAGGCACCGTCAGCTGCGGCCGGTTTCTGAATGAATATGCATCTGGTTGGGTGAATATACTCTTATGCAAATGCTTGCAAGTCACTTCTCTACAGTGCATTACCAATGAAAAAAGTGTAACAAAACTGAAAGACAAGTGACACTAATGCGATTTTGGTTCACCTTATTTAAACATTCGTTGCACGTTACATTAACGTCAGATCCATAAGATGTAAGTTATGAAGTGTAATGAGGATTTACTGTCACCTTTTTCTGCAGGAAAATGGTTAAATCCAGAACTTTATTTACAACATAAAGACGAACATACTGTACAGGAACTAATAATTTGAACTGTTTCTTTTGAGAACGAACTCATATTAAAGTAAAACACATGCTTAGGGTGGTAGGAACAGGGAGGCAAGGATAAATATTCGATCCAACATAAAGTAACAGAAGATGAAGGAAACTGTACAATGAGGAACGTCGTAAATCATTTGTACTCGTCACCAAAATAAACAAAATATGATCATCATGATCAAATGGGTGGTGCACGCAGCACACATGGGAGAGATGAAAAATGTGTACCACGTCTACATCGGTGAACATGTAGGGACGAGACCATCTTCAATATCGAGGCACAGATGGAGAATAACACTTGAATAAAATTCAACACGATAGGCAGTGTACTGTACGTAAAACGTAATCCTGCGGGGCGTTCGAACAGTTATACACCATCAGCTAAACACCAAACACGACAACGATTCGATGGAGAAGTTGTGTTGCCATGAAAACTCAACAACGTGTCGCGTTTGTACTCCTGACAAACACATATCCTGTCATCGGTGTAAAATACTGGACGCGTTGCCATGAACACGCAACAATGCTTTCTTTTGAGTACTGTTGTTTATGTAACATTTATACCTTATTGGCTCTTCTAAGAGCTTAATACCGTTTCACTGGAAGAGGGCAATTTTATAGCGAACTTATGATGCCGGCAACGATAAAACGTACTCAGTCCTTTACGTAAAGTGCTTGATATTTTTGTTCGACTGTAACCAAATTTAGATTTTCTCGATAAATTTTGATACAAGTCTCCAACATCAAACTTCACGAAAATCCGTTCAGTGGAATCCAAATTCACACACATGGAGACGGACGAACATGAAGCTAATACGCGTTTTTCACGGCTTATGCGAAAGCATCTAAACGCCCGCCTACGAAGGTGAGGGCTGGATTCATCTAGTTCAGGATAAGAATGCTGTCAGAACACGGCAATGAACCTTCACGTACCCTAAAAGGCAAAGAATGTTTCCTCCAGCTGATCGACGTTCAGCTTCCCAAGGACACTTCTCTGTGCAGTGAGTTCATACATACGTGTTGTCACGTCTCCAACTCATTATTTGAGACTAATAAAAAAGGAGCGTTCGAACATTATATTCTATTAACAGGTCTCTAGGGAACATCCTTAAGAACGCACAATCACAACGCTCCATTTGCCAGCAGTTTCCAATGCAGTGTGTTTTACAGGGGAGTCAAACAGCAGGCGACGTTAAGAACCATTAGTCAGAAACTGGAAATATTGCAACACCCCTTAAGCTTTCAATGAAGTTGCCATAATACCAGAATCTGTATCTGACACTTCTACTGCTAATGACACATCAACACAACAGGAATCAAATATGACTGCACTGGGAATCAAGATGAGTCACTGCAGAATGATGCCACATGCGCTTCAATGCACTGTACCACCATTAATAGAGTATGATGACACCATTTAACATTTTTTACTGCAATCGCATACTACGTATAACCTTCCGCACTTCACGACCTTAAAAAAAATTTACGAACCCCTGTCAATTATTTGTAAACCAAACCTTCAATACAAGCAGTGCAAGATTGTAACTTGCAAAAATGGTGATCAAAATTTCTAGCACTGTGACATCCATAGTACCTTAACATGCTCTACATGAATCCAGGCCTTCTAACAGAATCAGCTAACCAAGAACTGCTCAGCATTGTTTAATTTTGTACCACAGTCAAAGTAACGCGGAAGTCCATCTACCATAGTTGCACCCAATGTCTAAGCACTTTTTTCCTGAGAGAGTTCAAGTGTTAATTAATGCAGTACCCAGTCCTTAGAAATTTTAAATTAAATTCCATTGTCCTTCATGTGATTATGGGTTTTCTTTGAGTAGCTGGGTGTTCATGACATGGGTATCCTATCTACAAGTATGACTTGTGACATGGGGATACAATAATGACAATTTCAACTCCTACGATATATATATATATATATATAGGTTAAAATACAAAAATATAAAATTCACGGTTAGCCTCATGGTGATCTGGATAACCAGCGTCCAGATGAGTGGAGTTCTACTGTACAACACACAACGAAACATCCTTGCAGCATGGGACAGACTCTTATTGCCATGATATTTAACGACAAAAACTGTTCACAAGGCACTTGTTTTTTAAATCATGACCCACGTGAAAAAACAAGTTTGCTGATTCCCATCACAACACATGCTTTGCATGCCCATATTTTCATATGGAAGTGAACACACGATTTAGCTTACTTCCCTACTGCCTTACAAAATCATTAACAATTCACATGTCACTTGATGAAGTTTAGTACATGGTGACGACAGTTCGAAATTAACACACATTCCAAAAGAACACAAAATATTACGTGTATAATGAACCTCTATGCAGGAAGATCAAGTAATATATATAGTGAACAAGCAGTAGCGGAGAGCCGACATGGGGTGGTCCTCCAGTTTGGGGGTTGGGTGAGGTGCTAACAACTCCTCACCATCAAAAATGGCCTTGTTACGAAAGGGATACATGTGCCATGGGCCTGGACTTATCCTTTGGTACAACCTAAGCAATGGAGAGGGGACATGAGATTTTGTACATGGAATATAAGGAGACTGTACAAGTCAGGTTCACCTACAACTGTAGCCAGGGAATTAGCACAGTATAAATTAGATTTTGTGGGTGTGTGGGAGGAGGTGGGACAACAGGGGAACTGTAAGTGCAGGGGATTATATTTTTTTTTATGGAAAAGGAAACGAAAATCATCAGTTGGGAACAGGATTTTTTTGTACACTACATAATAGTATCAGCAGTAAAGTCAGCAGAATTGGTTATAGAAAGTCATATATGGTTCTGAGAGATTGGTGGTGTGATATTGTTTGGAATGTGCATATACAAAGTGAAGTGAAAGGTGATGATTCAAAAGACAGTTTTTATGAGGGATTAGAGCGCTCCAGGTTTAGAAAACAGAGATTAACGGCTGTGGGGACCCGTTGCGCTGACCACGTGACACCCCTCTATCCGCAAAAGTTGGCACTAACTTCGCCGACCGGCCACGGAGTTTAGTTTAGTTTAGAGCAGGTTTTTGACCATTTTCCTAGAGTACCATATGAAAATTCTGTTTGGAGATTTTAATGCAAAAATGGGGAGAGAGACTGTATTTTCAAACTGACAACTGGGAATGAGGTTCTACATTAGGATGGTAATGATAATGGTGTTACAATAGGAAAGTTTGCCATATAAAAAAATCTGGTTGTTAAGAGCATGATGTTCTCACAATGAACCACACATAAATACACCTGGACCTCTCCTGATGGGAAGACTCACAGCCAAATTGATCACATATTGATAGACAGGAGATGGCATTCCAGTTTACTTCATGTATGATCTTTCAGGTGAGCTGAGTGCGATACTGGCCACTATCTGGTGGTTGCAAAGATTATGGAAAGACTGGCAAAAAGCAAACAAGCAGCACAGAAGTTTGATGTGGAGAGATTTAATCTCAGGAAGCTAAGTCAATTGGAGGATAGAAAGCAGTATCAGATTAAGTTCTTAAACAGGTTTGCAGCTTTGGAGAACTTAAATGATACCAAGGACATAAATAGGGCCTGGGATATCATGAAAGAGAGTATCAGAACTTCAGCTCAAGAGAGTCTAGGTCTGTATGAAGTGAAGTAGAATAAACCATGGTTTGAAGAAGAATGTTTACAATTTTCAGATCAGAGGAAGCAGTCTAAAATTCAGTGGTTACAGGATCCAATCCAAAGCAACATGGATAGTCTAAATAATGTAAGCTGTGAAGTTTGTAGACATTTCAGGAACAAAAAAGAATGAAATCTGAAAGCTAAAACTGATGAACATGAAACTAACAGTAAGATTAAAAAAACATCAGAGACTCGTATAGAGGTATCAATGACTTTAAGAAGGGTTACCAGCCTAGAACTAATATAGTATAAGATGATAAGGGTGATTTGGTTACAGACTCCCACAGTGTTTTGGCTATGTGGGGAACCCATTTCTCTCAGCTACTGAACATACATGAGGCTGAGTGCCTTTAAGGTTGAGATGACTATTGAAAATCTAAAAAGACACACACCACCAAGTATTGAGCAAGTCCCATTCAAACATAAAATAACATGACATATGGTATTTACAGAAATATAACTATCAGTATATACACTGATTAGTTTATATACACTTTATTATTTACATTACCATACCTCCAACATGTTTTGGCTCCTACTGAGCCATTGTCAGGGACATAAACATAAAGGAATTACACCAGTAAAATTCCCTTACATTTATCTCCCTGATGATGTTGCAGACAAGCTAATGTAAATAATAAGGCTTATATAAACTAATGTGGGTATTTAGTTGTATATCAATCAACAATAACATAGTACACTGACAATGCACAACATTAAAAGGACATACGGTATTTACTCTCTCTCTCTCTCTCTCTCTCTCACACACAGAACTTTAAACCACGAACAGATCCTCCTCCATTACCAGCAACAGAATGTATTTTCTTTCAGCAAAAGTATGTAGATGATATAGCTGGCAATGTGCAGGTTACAGTGAAGATAAGTCACTGCATATGTGATAAACTGTGCATTCTTTACAGGGGTTAGTATTGTGGAATTTAAAAATTTCTTTTTAAATTAGACTCTGGAGTAGAAAAAAGCAGACCTTGCATATGGCATCACTTACTGTGATAACAACAGCTAGTCTGACAGATGTAGGTACTATGCTTCTCTACCACTGTCAAGTTAGAGACTGGAAAATCAAAGATGGATTTTTAAAGGAGAAATTTTCTTTTGCACATCTATGTGAGTAAGCAAAACCAAACTTCCAAGAATTCTTTAGTTACTTGTATCAGTTTTAGCCCCCTCACTTTTAACTAAATGTACCATCTATGGAGCAAAACCATTCAAAAATGATAATCACCAAAAAATAACTTGGTGTTATAGCTTATTTAATTAGAATTAAGTGAATCTCACGCAGTCTAACATAATATCAAAAAGGCAGAATGCAGAATGGGTCACCTTAAGTTCATCTAAACAAGGCTAACTAAGCTATGAGGGATTAAACATCTGGGATAGTGGCACAGTGGAGGCCCCCACACCACATTCTCTACTGCAGCCAAATAAACAAGATAATACAGCAAGTTACACTACAGGTACAATGTATCACTCCACTTCACATTCATATTTCTTCAAGTAATATTTATGGTCAGCACAGAGAAGGTTCAAGAAATAAAGACATGAACTTAGTACGTTCCACATCTGTGCATTAAAGGAATATTTAAACTTATGTAACAAAACCAACAAATGCACAAGTATAAAATATGTCTTATCACACATTTTTAATTACCAACATGTTTCAACTGCTTTTGCAATCGAAAGACGGTAATTAATAATATGCGATAAAATATATTTTACATATGTGCATTTGTTTGTTTTATTACATAAGCTTAAATACATCACTACTTTGCTGAAGAGTTTTAACATGACAGTAAGCAGCACGATGCTTGCTATCATTCCATCCTGCCATGCATCAGTTTCAGTTCCATGTATTGCAGTTACTATTAGGTTGCAACTCAATGCATTTACAGAAGGTGCTGGAAAGTGTTTCCTCTGGCTGGCAGACACATGTCACACATAACACACTGTTTATTGTGCGTTGCAAGTTTTGTAATTTGGGGCACATTACATAGTCAAGTAAAATATACTTGAACAAAGATTAGTAGTAAACTTCATGCACATGTCTGTAACACTTAGTGGCATTGGTTAACAAACCAATGGTCAGTGGGTGACCACATTTAAGGAGCCATGACCACACACATGACTTTTAATTTCATTTACTGTTCCAAAATATACCATTCACTACAGCACAGTTTCCCTAAAGTGATTAATTACAGCTAACTCCAAAAGGTACAGTCAACCTCAAGAAGCCAACAGTTCCTCAGCTAGACAAGGTATTCCCCTAATTCAGCAAGTCCACTATTTTCAAGTTTTATGGAACCCAAAATTTCGTAACTGTGTTCATAAGAGCCTGCCACTTGAACATATCCTGAGCAAAATGATATCAGCCACACTTTCCCACCTTATTTTTTTAAAATTCATTTCAATATTATCTTCCCAGCTATGCCTAGGTCTTCCAAGTGAGCTCTTTCCTTCAGATTTTCCAACAAAAACCTGATACGCATTTCTCTTCTCACCCAAATATGCCACTTGTCCCACCAATCTTACTGTCCCTTTGCTCAGCCCAGTAATCATGAAACTCTTCATTATGCCATTTTCAGTTACTCACAATACAAATCCAACACATGACCTACCTATATAGTCAATAAATACCCTTTCTTTAAAGCAGATACTTACAATACAAACTAAAAATACAACCCACCTACCCAATCACTAAATTATGACCAGTTATAAGACAAACCTAGTCGAGGCCAACAAACTGGTCACCATATTATAGTACAAACATATAACTCACATAAACCAATCATTTACACATGCAATGAAATTAGAGACTCACCAGTGATTTATTCTTCCTGTTGGTGAGAATCAAACCATCATTCTCAATGTATGATGGCACGGGACCCTTTCGACCACTGAAGTTGAAAACCATTGTGTTCTGTGCTTGATTCCAAGGTTTACTGTCCCACAGTCCTGAATGTGTAGCATCACCATTACTCTTAGGTTTCACTGCGTCCACTGCACTTTTTACACTATCATCTGTATGTCCCCTTGTATCTTCCCTAGACAATTTGTCTACAACTACATTGCTCGCTGGTTTAAGTGAAACTACAACATTATTAGTTGGCTGTTCAATTGATTTGGTACGATTAATATAGTTCTTTTCAATTTCACGATCAGTGAGTGAAGGAGGAGGTGAAGTGGAATGCAAATTGTTAACTATTGGGCGTATGACACCAACTTGTTTCATCTGGTTTAGTGGCAAGTCTGCAGACTTCGTGACTGGTGAAATGGAAGTGGATTTTGGAATAGTTACAAAATTCCGTCTCTCATGATTTGGAGAAGTGACTGTTTGGTTCCTAGTTACAATCTTCGATGTAACTGAAGTCTGTCCAGTTGGCAAGTAACTTTTTGCTCCTGGAAGATATGATTTTGGTTTGGTGCTTTGAGAACTACCAAATTTGAACTCCATTGACATTCCACCTTTTCTGATGTTGTCCAGTGCAGAGCGAGGAACAGACTTTGTACTAGAATTACCATCAACATCATCATCACTACAACTACTATTTTCTTCTACAACCGAACCCTGTGCTGTAATTTTTCCATTTGTCAGTGGTGTGTGCATACCATGAATACTATCTTCAACCTCTGGAGAAGTAGGTACGCCAATTTCTTTTCTACCAATTTCATGAGGTGAAGGGGGTTTTAATCTAGTAGCTCCTGTTGGACTCACCAAAGGAGACGGGGGAGGAGAACACAAGGCATCTAGAGCAAATATTCTGCTACTCAATGGCGGTGACAGTATGATGTGTTGATCGAGAGTGAGTGGTGCTGTTGATGAATTTCTTGGAGGCTGGGTGTCTGACATACGTCTTTCAGGGCTTATAACTGGCTTTGGTGATAATGGTGGTTTAGTGTTTAATGCACCTTTCATTTCATCCACAGTATTATTGACTTTCACCAAAGACATGCCACCATGCTTATAAGGAGCTGACTTCATTGATACACCTGGTGATCTGGTTAATCGTGATGCTTTTTTTGAAGGTGTTCCTTCAAATATTTTCAGGGTTTGTTTGACAACATCTGGTGGAGGAAACTCGGCTTCTTCAGCAATACTGGATGATCTCTTTTTCTGCTGCAGCAATGGCACCTTTTCTTCACCAACAGTCTTCCTGGTACACTCATGCTTCATTTTATTTTCAACAATGACTATGTCTTCATTTCCTAGCGCTTTCAGCAGTTTGGTGTTATTCTTATTATGGTCCCTGAATTCTGATTTCACTACACGATCACAAACAGGATCACTGGGGATACTATGTTCTGCAGCAGTATGAGAATTGGGGTCATATCTCACAAGTGTTTCAACTGATCTCGCACGTTTCAAAGAATCATTCCTGCGACTTGTAGGTCGATATCTTTGTTGGTGTTCTGATACATGTTCGGGTTTACTTGTGTTGTACGCATCCGGTCTCTTGGTAAATCTGTCGTGGGTTATCTGCGGTTTTCCTGCATCCGAATCGTTATCCAGCATGTTTTCCAAGCTTGTGGCTCGCCTCAAGCTCGATAGCGAAGGTCTCACTCCTTTATTTTGGTTCTCTCTCAGTGTCATGCTCATATATTTACATTTTAATCTGTTCACAATGCCTGGTCCATACTGCAGTTCTTCGCTTGAATCTGATTCACAATCATCATTAGAACGTTGACAATTGTTATTTTCGCTCACAACGATGCGGTTTTTGGTCATGTTCACTACACAGTTATTCACTATAGTCCGTGAAGCACTTGATATCTTCACACACTTTTCTTCCCCCATTTTGGAACGATATTTAACGGAATTCTGATCCACTGCTACGTCCAGCCCAACGCCATTAATCACCAGATCAGTTCCCCCTTCAACCTGATACTCAACCAGCCGCATGTTCTCAACTACTGCAGCTGAGACGGTAGAAGCAGAGGATGAGTCGTTAATGCGCCCTCTGGGGTGAAAGTCCGCTTGGGTTTGGTCCAGTACACCGTTGTGCGAGGCTACTGCAGACGAAATGCAACGTTGCTGTTTCCCACTGACGTTTTCACCAGCTGCTGCTAGCTCTGGATGTCTCACTGCAGTCACAACACTCGGGCAGGTGAGCTTAACTGAACTGCTACCTGCGGGCAAAGTCCGTGCGATAGCTCGTCGGCGTAAGATAAGCTCCCGCTTCCATTGTGGAATGCTTTGATCTGTAACGCCACCGCTTTCCTGCGAACTTGCTGTTGCCATTACTTATGCTTCCTGCCGGTTATCAGCTTCACAACTTCCTCTGTTATATTACTTACTTGGTAATTTGCGGGTCTGTCAGAACGATTACACAACTGTTCGGTGAAAGGCGGGAGCAGTTGTGTGCAAAAAATCGTTAACCGGAATGGATTTTAATTCTTCTTCTATAACATACATATTGCACCGAAATTAGAAAGACTAGAGTTCACATTACACCTGGAATTTTATAAAATAACGAATAGAGGCTATTTACAAAGCGAATTCATGTAACAAAGCACTACCAACAAATCCAATAAGGCGACTACTGATGACGTCACGTCGAGTAGACAAATAACTATCTCTCGCCATCTGACGGTAACTTTACAAACTGCTTCGAAAATCGGCTTCGAGAACGCAGTCATTCAAAAGCGTATGCAATACAAACTAGGATTACAACCATTTTCATTTCCATTCAGTTCAGCTTATTTAGTTCCGTCAAATCCATTACAAGTCCAAGAGACCTACTGGATATAGAACTAGTCATAATACAATATATACGTAGCGACACTTAAAGATTCAATTTTTACAAAGTAACAAATGTAATTCGAGCTGGTAATAAAGTGACATTAATATATGGTTATTCGATTTTTTACTACCATGCACCAGAGTTCAGTTCAAACATAAAATTTCATTTTGTGTCGCCTAAACACTTATATATGAATGTCTCAAAAACGTAATACATGTAAATGATGATTATTTAATAAACTATGGAACCAAGACGTGAAGTACTATCTATGCACTTAAAAGATGGCAGCACCATCCACGTGTTTCAGAGCACAAATAAAATTGTGGTTTGTTGGTCATTCTAGGAATGTAAATCAAATTTGAAGCTGTATTAATAGTTCGAGAATGTGTCATCCGCAAATACAGTGGGGCAGTTAATCAAACATTTATAGACAGAAAGCAAGACAATGATTCAATCAAGATGGAGGGCGGAAGATTCGGGTGGAAGGTCTGGCGGACCCCGGCGAAGAGTGTGGTGAAGGGGTGGCAGAAGTGGCGCTACTAATCCACTGTGACGACCACAGCTGTATATGATTCAGTTCCGACCTCACAGAGGACTCAGTGTTTTCCAACAGAAAAACCAATATGTGATTCTCCGTGGGAAACAATTGTTGCTTATTGTCGGATTGATACGAAACAATACACTTAACCCTTTAAACGCCAAATTAAATCCCATCTCCCATTTGCTGGCATTATTAGGAGCTCACCATATTCTCCACGTTAGCAGGATAGGGTTAAATAGTGTATGGGCAAATGCAGAGCTTCTAGTTTTAAACCTGCTGGTACATATAGTTACCACTAGGTGCTAATGGATAAAGCATCGTGATAACTTTTGTAAAGACATCACTGCACCTTTGGGTTCACTAAAAACATGCTCCACCTCAGGTAACATGCCACTAAGTTACAAGGGTATGTTTCTGGATCACTTGGGTGTCGCTTTGACAGAGTTTTGAATAAAACCTGAAGTAAAGTTCAGATAGGCAATGATTTGTATCATACCACTCCCATTCAGAAGGGTCCAAAACAAGGAGACACTTATACTGCCAGAGCTTTTCAACTGCTTTTAGAATATGACAGGAATCCTCAAGCAAAACAGGAGGGACTGAAATTGAAAGACACATAGCTTCTGGTCTTTGCTAATGATGTTAATCTATTACGTATGAATATACATACCATAGAAAACCAGAACCTTTATGAGTCTCTAGTAAGAAGGGTGGTCTAGAAGAAATGCCACAGAAATTAAGTGTATGTTCACGTCTCGTGAACAGACCACAGAAAGCAGTTGCACATCCAAAGGAGGGTGTGGGGCTATCAGGCTGCAGCCCCCCCCAAAATCAAAATTTAAAAAGAAAACACAGGTTTTGTAGACAGAATGATATCAAACATTTTAGGTGATCTACTCTTCAGCTGGAATCAGCCTCTGAAAACAGCTGATGACTAGCACAATGGATCTAGGAAGTGTGTCATCCCCGTTGTGTGTGTGAAACTAGGAAAAGGTATGTAGTCAAACACAACTTAATCAATGAAGTGTATTTAATGACTATGTGATGGAAACAACTACATGTTTCGGCCTGTATTGGCCATCATCAGGTTTTCTAGGGAACTTAAGGGCTAGCTATATGCATGCATGCACACGTGGTGTAGAGATCTCTACATATGCGTAGCTTAACAAACTGAATCAAAACAGGGTTCAGATAAAACACAATGAAACAGAACAGATACAGATAGTAATACAAAATACATGAATATAAACCAGACAATAACTCTATTTGTGGAGGGGGGGTGGGGGGTTGTTCTCGGCAGGTAT
>Ga0136643_10006456_pt1 | contig 16790 bp, 12 predicted proteins | sample TergutLab28metaG_FD_96883 | JGI IMG/M metagenome (GOLD analysis project Ga0136643, IMG submission 96883) | Labiotermes labralis P1 segment gut microbial communities from Petit-Saut dam, French Guiana - Lab288 P1 (version 3) (version 3) | ecosystem: Host-associated > Arthropoda: Insects >... | reverse complement strand
TGTGTGGTGTGTGTGTGTGTGTCAATACCTAAAAGAAGTTTATTTCCTATTCGTTATTTTCACGTTCGCTTCTTTATAGTTTCAGTGCATTTAATTTTTAGCATCACCAACACTAATAATCTCAATAAGGGGTGTAATATTGTAGAATGTCAAGCCACTACGATTTCCTCAGAAATCCCTTTAAGTTTACCGAAAGCAATCATCAATTCATTAATGATAAGCAACCACTACAGTTTATGTAGTGTCGTTAAATAACTTACGATCCAACCAGAAAAGTGATAGTAATGTGCATACATCACATTGATTATTAATACGTCCAGCAGGAACATTTCTCAATAATGTGTCATATATGGCAGACTCTTAGTGTAATTTTCATTAATAAAATGAATTCAGGCTGCATCGGTCAATATTTTTTTTCGGTACAAAGGGAAGTTTTAGGAATATTTAATCCAATATGTGTACTGCATTTCGAAGCAGCTCTCACAAATTTCGCGGTCGAATCCAGTTTGAATGACGTGTCGATTTGATGTACAAGGAGTAACGATGGGACACACAAGGAAATATCCATTAGATTAAAGCCCACTACTGACGCCTTCTGCCCAAACCATGTAGCCACTCGAAATGGGCTACAATTTTTTTTGTCGAGCAACAGATAATGTAACTATGTCGTACTCTCACGATGCGTACACCACTTTTGTGCCTGGTGCATTCACTTTCAAACGTACAATTTTGTGTCCACCAAAGCTATGTTTTTTGTAACATCCTTACACACCAAAAGTTGTTCAGATGAACGTATGGCTCCAGTCAAGTAAGTCGTAATTAATAACAATGTAAAGCATGGGGCAAATCCCCTTAACCACGGACGTTTTAATAACTAGTTTAGTTATAATTCACTCACATTGGCAGCCCACAGTGCACTCTTGGACCTGCGCGCACGCTCCCGGACTCTGGTGGCAAAAAATTAAACCAGCCGTTCTGTCCTGCCTGTAGTCACGCACACATCTGTAAACGAGGGCATTGTTATTAGTTTAGTTACCATTTCTCCAATACATTCTAATTAAAAGATATAGCATGCGATCCTATAGGGTGCTTTTTCAGACCCATTTCTTATAAATACTCACGCATTCATTTAAAAATCCAGTTAAAATATATTTAAAAAAACTGCTTAGGGAACACGATGGAACTCAATGCAAAACGTACCACAGTTGAGATGCGTAGATTGCAATTATCTTAGAAGAGTTAGTGCGTGAACTTTACCGTGAACATGGAAACAGAACAAATCTCCGAAACGTATGTAATACGGCCCATATTACACGATGTCATTACCCCAAGGCAGGATCTACGTACGAGAAGTTTCTGGGCAATATTGTCCTTAGGAACTCCGCCTTGAAACTTGTGGTGTAAGAAGCTGCTTTGAGTCAATTCACGAGGGACTTCCACCTATCGCTTCATGATTTAATTTTCGCTAACACCACGTCGGCAATATTATTCACTAACATCTTGGTCGCTAATGTTTCTGTTACACAATTATTTAAATTAGGAACCAATTACCTATACTAATTGGCTTGGAGCATCATGTGTGGGCATGGTCAACAGTTCTGTTCAGAGAAAAGATCTGTTAACCACTACTGGCCTCTAGCGAGGACGTCATTAATATGCTAACAGAAGCAGCAAGATCAACATTTGAATTTTTCGCTGCATACTGGGACAGACACAATGTTCAAACTAGTCTTATCACATCCACTGGGTGCTTTATTTAAGACACACTGCCGTATGAGTTAATGGCCCACGGTTATATGTTCAGTTTGTTCTAGGCCGTGCCATGGCTTAGGCAGTTCGTCGCCGGCATACCACAGCGGTAAGTAGGGTTCGGTCCCAACCCACTCCTTGTGGGATTTGTGACGGACAGAGACAAAATGGGACAACATTTTTTTCCAAGTACTTCAGTTATCCCATGTCAGTATCATTCCACCAATGCTCCATACTGTTTCGTTTTTCACCGATGCTCTACAGCCTCGGACATTGCGTAATGACACACTAAAAATGTCTCGAACCGGCCTTGTCCAAAATAATGGTATTTATGTGGTGCGCTAAAGACCTTGAATGTTGAGTGGATTTGGTATGAGCAGGTCGTAATCCGATACTCTCTGGAGTTTACTTGGATTTCTACATGTGTATTTGCGGTTTGTTTAAGACAACAGGTTTACTAAAAGGAAGGATCATTGAACATTTTACTAGGTCACATAACCTGTTTTGTTCATCATTTCTGCAACATATTTAACAGTTGCACACCTAGGTATAGAGTCTACAGTTTCCACGCCATTTCAGAATAACATCATCAAGGGCGGACACGAAAATGGCAAAAGCATTTATATATTGTCACCACACGTATGCGTAGTTGACAATGTGAAAACATGAAGAATAACAGGGAGTGTCGAGATACGATCCTCAGTACGGACGGGCCATCTTACGGAGACGAACACAACCCACTCCAAAAATTCCATTGTCCCTTTCATACACTTTGTAAATGTACGGCCACCAGCAGCACTAAGCGGCAGACATTTTTGTTGGGGTGAAGTCGGGTGGAGAGTGATTGCAAGACAAATGTGTACTTGCTGAACTAAAAGAAATTAGTCACTGGAGAGTAGTGGGAGAAATGACACTTTCGGAGTAATAAGAATACGTACCCTGCCAACAGCGCTGATCTGGAGATACATACACGTACAACTAAAATTCTTACTACAATGCATAGTCTTCTCAAAACCACCGACAATTTAACTTCGTAATAAAGATTATCTTAGTGAAAACAAAAAGAAAAGCCTTGAAATTCAACGATATTTCAAAATTCCTTTTACATTGTTTAACTATTCCAAGTCGGAACATGAAATAAAAATCACAGGGCGAATATTACAGTGATAGAATGGATATCGGGGACTTTTTCGCCGGGGTAAAGCAACCGGAACTTTAGGCTGACAATTTACCCCATCTAGCATCCAGGTTAAGAATAAATGGCGCTACACCTCCACTCCTCCAAGGACACCTCTACTTTATCATCAAAGCGTGTGATGTTTACGAATTTTCAAAAGGCGATTTGAAGCAATTGTCTCAGCAGTAATGCATGGTGGGACGAATGTCACATTCTGACGAGAATGATTCAGGTGACGTAATCAGAAATTGTGAAAACTGACATTAGAACAATAGAATGAAGTCAACAATGATTACCAAGGCGGAAGGAAGGATTAACAAAGAACACACTACTCGTAGGTACTAAGCACAGCGTATCCTGATCAGTAGGCTAGTTCCAGGACAAGAGTTGGATGAGGTGTGTTAGAGTGAAACGTTGACATTCGTCACTTGACATGTTTAGCCCGCTGATGACATGTTGTTTCCGGATATAACGTTACTTTAAAATGTGCTGTATATTTTATTTTACATGATATGCAACCTACACACGAAGATGGTTTATTAAGTTACATTTACGTCAGTATGGCAGCGAAAAGAGGTGGATTACTGCATATACGGGAGCAGTATTAAATTTGACCCAACCGTTACCAGCTCGTAAGCAAGAGCCTATTAACAATGATGGAAAAAAAAAAAAGACGAATTTTAATATAAACAACAGAAATGGAGATTACTTGGAGGTTGGTCGGTGTGTTGAGTACTCGGTATACACTGCATAGGTCAACCGGTTTTTAATGTGCTGACGCATTTTGGTACGGCGAGTTTGAGAAGATGTGAATGTGACTGGCTTATTTCTAGGTGTCATTTTAGTATTATCCAGGAATGAATGGTGTGAACAATAAATAAAATATGTAAGGATAGTCGGTTTCCTGGCACAAATTCAAAGCGGCTGTCTGCCAAACACAGACGCCGCATCACATTTTTCGACGGCTGCATGATGGACGAGGACGATCATCCCGTATAGACGGCGTCAACGTTTGTATTCGTCATAACTGCGTGCATGCATAGTTAAAGGTATTCAGCCTTGTGTCTTACATTAGGACGCGATGAAGTCCAATCCCTGGAAGCACAATGAGAAATAACGGTCATTTGTGTGTTGTCGAGTGACTCAAAATTAAATTTTTCGAACATGAACCGGGGAATGTTTTTTTTCGAGAGATCTAAGGATGGTAGCTAATCGATTGTTTCACGACCGCATCCTGCCGGAAAAGCGTTCAGTTCTCGCAACAGACCAATACAGTCGAGAGGATTTTAATCGTTCAGCGAACGTCAACGCCAGTGTCATGATTCCTTCATGACTAGTTTTGATATTGCCTGTTATGAAATTTCGTATATATTTAACCTTTTAGTTTTATCCCAAAGTTGTAAGGCTTGACACTAAAGCTGTCTTCAGTTTCAAGTTATAGAAGTCATGAGAATAACCTGTAAAGCTGTTGTTATTTTTTTCTCAGTGGTTTATGGTATATTTACGTTGGTGACGATGTATAGACTGTACAATGATGTTATTGTCAGATTTAAATCAGATGGTAAGCTTACATGTAGGAAACGATAACCACTTGCGTGGTTGTTTCCACTGTCCAAATGAACACACTTAAATTTCGTGGAAGTCGGTATTACGTGTAGCAGTCTCGAAATGCATGCGCCGAGTAACTGCTCAGTTTACGAAGTGTGCAGGGTGAATGAGTTTATAAATGCTGAAGAGGTTGGGATTGGGATTGGGATTGTGTGTTAGTATTATCCTGTTTGAGAATGCCGTTTCCACACTTCAACTTCATTCAGGCCGCAGAATATAAAAAAGTAACTCAGGCTACACACATCCTTACTTTAGACAGTTAAAGCATAATATGCTGTGAAATGTGGAATGAAGCAGTGTCCCAAACACATTAATGCAGTCTTGCAGACTGATACAGACAAATCTGTTTACAAGATTGCAGATTGGGCTCTTTGTGCTTAAGGCCTATGGGTGAAACCTTTCCAGTCACAGACTTCAGTCAGGTCCGGCTTGTGGATATTTTTGTTGGTTTTTTGTAATTTTAAAAAATGTTTGTTAGAACAAAAAGCATAATTTTATTTTTAGAATGACGGGAATGACTGTAACCCTGTGGGTCTCTTTATTGCATTAAATAAATGAATATCTGCATCTGTTGCATGAATAAGCTTCAAATAATTTATTTCACATTGTTTAAAAAGATAAATTTGCTTTTGTTACAAGAACACCCTACAAGCAGAAGAGCAGTTTTTGTTCTCTCATACCACTATTAAGCAGTGATCTATGAGTGCCCGATGCTTATAATGCCATGAAATTATGTGTCATAATAGACTGTGAAAAATAGGCAACTTTTCTTAAGGTACTGTTTTTGTAGAGTGTAAAATACATTTTCTTTAGCATTTGGTTTTATGGCAGTAACTGATGAACTATTATAGGTACGCATGTGAAAATGCGTAGATAGATCATAAATATATATACAGATTGTAAAGTATGTGAAATACTGTTTGTTAATTAACACATACAAACTTGTCAATGATGCAAAACTTTGAGGTTAGGTCAGATTGACTATATACAGAATCAGCAGTTAAGCAATTGATTCTTCACAAATGTAAAACAATGATAATAACAATAACAACAACAATAATAGAAGTAGATAAATTGGATTATGAAAGCATGCTCAGTTTTTCCAACTTTAATTAATCCTGGGATTTGTCTGTCCTGGACCCAAAATCTGCAAAAATCAAGACAGTTCTGTGAAAGTTTAAGGTGAATTTCTGAAAATAAGAAAGTAATTGTGTTTTGTAGCAACATACCATCAAAAATAGTATGTTAGGTAAATGTACCAAGTTGCAAAAAGAGCATGATAAGTGATTAGTGTGCAGACAGCTTAGTAGTAAAAAATTTGAAAGTTCCCATCACATAGAATGACACTGTATAGACTGGCATATATGCAGAAATGTTTCAGAGGAGCTTGCTGCCTCCATTCTCAGGGTAATATAACAAGAGTGACTTGGACTTACCTAAAGATGATGGCAGCAAGCTCCTCTGAAATATTGCTGTTCGTATATAAATCTAGGTAGCATCATATGCTTGAAGGCTGGGATCTTTGTTAGCAGCACCATGAGTGACAGAATGCACTCTGTCTCCAGTGACGCAGTGCAAATCTACCTACCTTCATGGATACAAAACTGCTTGTTATATTACTGTGTCAGATTACATTTCTTCTATATGTGCAAAGAAAGAAAATGCAAAAGTCATTGGTTTAGGCAACTTGAATCCATTTGGCATTGGATTATCGTAATGTACCTTGCATGATTTCAGGCTTCCAGCATGAAGTCACTGAGAACTGGGCTCTTCTGGGTCATTATGCAGCGAGTAGTGGTAATTTATTACTGATATTTTGGGACAACCTGTCAGTCCAATCCTCTGGGTTCAAGAATCTTTTTGGATTCTTAGACCTTGACGATGGGACTGGTAGGTTGTCCTGAAGCATTGGTAAGAAATTACCACTACTCACTGCGTAAAAACCCAGAAGAACGCAGTTCCCATAATGTACATAATTACTTGTGTACCTGTACAACAAAAATATGAAATTGACAGTTGTATTTGTATGCCTATCAGGTGTTTTGAATGACTTATTTTTTCAAAATTTTTCCCTGATTTTGCCTGGGCTCCACCAGTCCTCTGCTTCTTTGCAGTCTCCTGAACCCTTCTGGAATTTACTTTTGCTCTCCATTCATTGCCTGCTTTCATCTAAAAATATTGTTCTCACCCCTTTTTCTCAATTGCTGTCTGTGCTGTGCTAACACACAGCTCCTAGCCTTTCGTTTCATATTGTACCATCAGCTATTGGCTTGTCCACAAACTGCCATCCTGTTTCCAGTTTCTGGATTGTTTTCTTCCATGTGGTTTTTCCTTTTACTCTGAAAATCTGGCGGCCGCAGATTCCTCTGAAATAGTATATATATATATATATATATCAGACTAAGAGCTTAAGAGCTGAAGTGAAGGCCAAAACTGAATAAAATCAAAATGTGGAGCATTCTCACAATAATTTCTTTCTAATACTATATCAAATCTGTATTATTTATATTGTGTAACTTTGTGGTCAGTATCAGCGTGGGTAGTGTGTAAATAAAATTTATTTCCTACATATCTATTAAAAGCCTATGCTTGCATTACACCATCTTGTATATGGTCCTTTGAAAGAGTCTATCAGTCCTGATTATGTCAGTTGTAAATCATTATAGCCAGTTGATATAAACAAGCTCCCATTGAACTCTGTATATAAATTTAGCTGTTGCTGAGAATCGTGATAAAGGAATAGGGCCAGTGACATATGAATACACTTGACAACCCACACTTTAGTCATACCTGTGCTATATAAACATGTCATTGGGTTTTCCTGTTATTGCAGTAGAGTAAGAAAATTTGTTGGATAATGTAATGAATAAATCTCTATTTCTCTAAGCTGGTCTGTGAGCTAAAGGTTAAATTGATAGAAACTTGGTTGGGTGGAAGCTTGTGTGAGATATACTTATGAAAGTGATAGGAAAAGTTATTTAAATGATAAGGTGTATTTTATTTTCATACATAAGCTTAAATTCCAGATTGGTGTGAGTAAGCATGTGTCTTTGCTTTATACTGCATGAATCTTTGATCCTCAAACCTGAGCATTCTGACCATACATAAGCTTCCTTGCCAGCCACTAGATGGTTGTCAGCAGTCTGGTCCTTACACAGCACAGAATGTCTTGATCAGGACTGGGCATGACATTCAGTAGGCCAATAAATTTTATTCTTTATGCATAGGTTGGCTGCTGCGACTCAAGTTCTCATGATTCTTGCCATTATATCCATGTCACTTCCACCACCATGTATTTTGTTTTTCTGGGATGTGATGATGTGTTAATGGGTAATCCAATCCTGATGTGTCAAGGCAACATAGGGATCTGATTACCACTTGACATAACATCATATTCTAGAAGAACAGAATGCGTACATACACACATGTGAAAACCTCATAACGTCCACCACTATGTCTCCCACATCTCAGTTTTCATTCACAGTCATTCTTTGAAACTGCAGTATAACCCATGTGTTTGAGAAAGTGTTGTTAAATGAACTAAGGTAAAACCAGGTAGTTTTATTATGCAGTGTGTACCTACCTATGTGTAAGTTCTGTTCATGTTATACATATCATAACAAATTACCACAAACTGAATCATGATCATCACATACCTTACTGGCAATAATTACAAAATAAAACTGTCTATATATACACAAATGGGTGTAACTGCACCCCTTTTTTATTCTAACATGTTTCAGTCCTGCAGAACCATCATCAGGGAATAAAATTATACAAGTTCTCCATGTGAAATTAATTATGTTTACATTAGCTGTTACATTACTGACTGCTTTTAAAATTTAAAATTTCACAATCTTTTCTGTTGACCACTCTTATTCCTGTGTAATGTAGATTTATTTTGTTAAAATATTGATAGTCCTCATTCAAATGTACCATGTTAAGATACTGACTCAGTCTTTTGTGTATGTTTTTTTATGGTGTTGCATTGAAAATTTCTCAGTTGTACACACTCCATTCAAAATCACATACAACCATCATGTATAGTGTTATTTTGGAAAGAATTATCCTGGAAAGCAGCGTGATTTATGAACATATACATTTGCTTTGAATATCACACACTTCGTAAGTTGATAATACTCACATAGTTTCCATGTTATGGTTTTTTTTATTGTTATGGAACTTCATACTTTTACATTCATCTTGCGGTGTGACTGCATAGTCTCAGCCAAATGAGACAATATGTATAAATATCAACTGTAATTGGCTATGTGTTGTCTATTATGTGTGTTTTTATTTTGTGGTTGAACCTTTATGTTGTGAGACCTTGTATGTACTGTACAGATGAGGGTGGATGTTGATTGCTTCAGGCTGCCCTGATAACTGATACAGCAAACACCTGCTGTTCCATATGTCTGACACTGTGTTGTCCAGTTGCATGATAAAAATAATAATAGTAAGTCAAAGAATAAAAAAGCACAAACTACAGCACTAAAAAAATAGGATGCATATACTATTCAGAGCAGATGTTTTTGAATGTAAATTGTGCTGCATGCAAGGATAACTTTTTTTTTTTTAAATAACGCTATACAGAACAACTGAACAGAGATTGTGACTGGAGTGTGTGGTTGAGAATGGTTTGACACAAATTTTAACACAATTTGTACATGGACCACTTATTCTCATCTCCAGGATTGATCATTTACAGTTTGAAATAATATACTGCTGTGGTATTATCAGACCAAGCTGAAAAGAAATGCCTAAGAGTTTTGGAAAGGTAATTAAATTGAAGTGCAGTGACACAAAGATTAGGTTGATAGGTGGCTTGACAACCATGGTGTGGAGAGACAAATGTTGATGAATATGCAATGGCCCACAGCAGAGGGTTGTTTCCATGATGAGCATGGAAATGCTCTGAAGCCAGCCATAGTACAAGACTAACAGACACAAGGGGTTGTATTTGAAAATTGGACTGTGTGATGAACACTTACTCCAATAGCAGACACACCTGGAATTGGACAAAACCTCTTTTTCCACCTTCTGAAACTTACACTTCGGAACAGTTTTGTTACTGGAAACTGTTGCAGTCACAGTTGAGACTTGCACCCGTACAGGACCTAATACAATAAGGGGAATGGTGCCCAGATGACAGGGTAGACAGACCCTTACCATCAGCCAACCAAGAATACCTGAAACACAGCACAGCACAATCTCACAGACACATTAGCCCTTGCAAGGTGTCACATATGTCCTTCTAAAAAAACAATGAAATGAGAAGAAGGTTCAAATGTCTGGACTGCAATAGGAGTTTGTGCTGGTGCTTGCTACAAACCATGCCATACCACACCCAACTGCATTTCTGAAGACCACAAGGCACTATACTGGAAGAGTCAAACACCTAAACATGTGTACTGTTGGTATTGTTATTACCAAACTGATATTTGATGAAGTAACAAGGCCAGTGGGGTATGGATTGTACAAAAGAGTTTGTGAAATGAGTAGAGACATTTTTGAACTTTTATTATATATGTCTCATTTGGACACATTGTGAAAAAACAAAATTAGAATGGCTGTTTGTAGATGAATATAAATCATGAATATTGTAAAAATTATAAGGTGTCAGTAAACAAAATTACCTGTTATAAGTGGACATTTCAATTGGAAGTAAACTTCAAATAATCTTCTGAGGCTATAGAAGCACTGTAAATAAATATGCTCATTAAGAGCTTTGTTTGCAAAACATCATGACATAACAGGACAATGTTTTCTCTTTCAGGCATAAAGCATTATACATTATGGGATATTATTTTCATTTGAAGACATATAGAGGATAAGTACAGGAGTTTCTGAAAGAAAAAGAAAACAACTTTGAATTTACCATATTTTCCTAATTTCATAATGAAGTCTGTTTTGTTTGGTTGTCATTCTTATATATTTGAATTTGTATGGTTTTTTTTATGTGTGTTATCATCTTTGATCTCAGGTACCTTTAAAATTTTGTAATTTCTATACGAATACCTAAAAAATTGTTGTACTTATTTATATTTTCACATAACAAATTATTGGAGGCAGCAGAAACTAATGTCAGATCTGACTATATGCTTCTTGTTGTTTGTGATTGTCTTTGTCTTACTGGTTGACCTATTCCAGATGAAAGTAAAAAAAAAACCACTGCAGGCAGAGCATCCTCACCTGTTGTGTTATAATGACCATGGAATTATGCTGAGGGATGAGATCAGGTGGGAGACCTATGATCCAACATCTGCTGTCCTCCATTATTATTTACAGTTTATGTATGTTATAGGATTTTGCTGCTGGAACAAAATACTGGGTCTCTTTGGTTTGGATAAGAGCTGTAACAAGGGTGGAGCATGTTCTCTATGTCCAATCCTTGCATTAATTTGTTGGTGCTGATTGTCACCAATACAGCCAAGCAGTAACAGCAGACTGTACCAGCCAAATGGTTAAGAAATTACACATTTACATTTGCAGGCAGTATCCATTACAAGGAAGATCACCATGTCAGGAGCAATGCTTCCAAGTTTGGGACTCTTCACGAAGAAAGAAATGCCTACAAACCAATAGCATCTCAATACACTGTTGAGATATGGGGCAAAGCAGCAATTGGGCTTTATCTCTGGAAGCATGTGTTAAGTGGCGAGCTCCAAAGCATGCACAATGGATTCATTCAGCAGGGATATTTAACAGTAGATGACATAACTTTCGTATATCGCTCTGGGCCAGGTATAATACAGACTACAGTCCCAAATGATGTTCAGTACTTGGTTCTTGTACTCAATGGACGTTCCGAGGAGAAGATAGAGTCTTCCAAACTGTGGCTGGATTATTTACCTTTGTATCCAGATTTAAAAAAATTGGCTGTTGTTCTTCTTGGAAATGAGAGCTGTGACAATAATTGGATTCTTCCATATGTCCATTCCAGAGGAGGTAGAATTAATGTAGTATTCCTTGTGTATGATTCTCCACTGATTGACAATTTGGAGTTTTATCAGTGGCCTCTGGGGGTAGCTGTGTAAGTATTTTGAATGCTTTCTTAACATTATAATTACTGATTTGTGATCCTGTGTGAAACTACAAGAGTGAAAACTGAAATGAATGGTAGGAAAATTCTTTGGACCTCAAGGTTATGTTCACCATTTCATCCTTGTCTACAGATTCATGGATCAAATAAGCCATGCACTCATGTGTTGAATAAAATATAGTATATTTTCTTTACCAATAATGCTGTATCACCTGACAGTGCAGGGAGATGTAAGATTTGAAGGCATGGTAAAATTTGTTGGTTATTGTTGTGTATTCTGTAAGAGGTCTTTAGTACTCCTTCATGTGATGAGGATAATAAGAATGGTCAATGAACTGTAGAATGAGGCTATGTGAGCAACATTTGGTACATTGTATGTGCAGTTTTTATGTATGTGTTTTAGGTACAGGGGATTTCCAAACATAAAGGCAGAGAAAGTTGATATAAGTTCTCCCCGTTCTCACATATGCAATTTTTTGGGCACAGTCTATGGAAACTCTTCTCGTGAAATTCTGTCACAGATGATCAAGTCACTGGATTTACAGGATACCTGTATAATTTTAGAAAGAAAAAGGTAAGCATTTGTGTTTGTTTACAGTGGTTGGTTCTTGTTCTGTGATGATCTGACAGAAAATTTGGACAAGTGTCAGTAGTTTATTTGCAAACTATGCCACGTGGGCCTGCCATATGTTTGAAATCACTAATAAGCAACAGTAAATGCTGTGGCGTGACTAAGAAAGTGTATTGAAAATCCTCAATAGAAGTCTAAGAAATCCCCTGTTGAAATGAGGTGTGTAGTTTGCTGGGCTTGGTGCAAAATCTGCAATAAAGACATGGTTGTATTAAATGGTGAACAGTGCTTATTTAGTTATTATTTGTCTAGATGGCTTCCATTGGAAACTGAAGACTCACTGAAGTATTACATGGATTCATTGCTGCAGTCAGATCTTACGCTATGTCCAGTGGGAAGAAACACAGAGTGTTACAGGATTTATGAAGCTATGTCCTTGGGAAGTGTACCAGTAGTTGAAGACCTGCGAACAGATGGAAACTGTGATGCCTCAGCATCAGCTCCCCTAAGACTGCTTAAGCAGTATGGTGCACCAGTAACCTATATGAAGAATTGGTATGAGTTACCTGAACTTTTAAAAAAGGAAGCTGAACTTACATTGGAAGAAAAAATTGAAAGAAGAACAGCTATCGTAAACTGGTACAGGAGTTTTAAGAGGAATCTAAGTAATCACTTTATCAAAGTGATTAAACAGAAGTTTTTTGCTACCTGAAGTGACTGATAAAAAAGAATTAAATTACTGATTTAAACTGAGTATTATGAAAATGTTAAGACATGTTAAACATTGTTTTTATAAAAAGAGCCTGATAATGGCTTTATTATAAGCCAAATCATGTAGCTATGTTACAAAACACAGCACTTTATTTTATGAGTAAAGAGTTATTACTTCATGGCTTATTGATTATGCATGTAATTCAGACAGTACTGTTATGGAACACCTTAGCACAGCTGATTCATGGGTAGGCTAAACAATTCCTGTTTAATGAATGGGGAAGACGTGTGTTGTGGAATTTAAGTAATTTCCATAGTACCATACATCACTGTCACCACTAAATCCATCTAGACCATCCTCATCTAGTGCTAAGCACTAACTTTGTATAACAGACACTATACACTGCAACTGGGTCAGGGTTAGCATGAACATGGATGGTGCAAAGCTAAAGTCAGATGCCTGCTTTCTTGCCTTACTGATAGTGCACACCTCCCATCTGTTCGCAGCTGTGTCACACCTCTTTGTCATAGGTGGAGGGAATCATTTACTTCAGTATTATATTTTAATTATTATTCATTGATTTTAACAATGCAATATGTTAAATTTAATTTAATAAAATGAAATAAGTGATTTGTCTGTGGAAGTTCATAATAGACCTACATAATCCACTATCTGAAAAATATATGTTAACATTTGTTATGTGCGGATGATTAGATAATGCAGAATATCAAAGACATGGTACAGAGTTGCAGGGGATTTGAGAGTACACATGTACTCAATTTTGGAATATCAGAAATGAATGCAGTAAAGATAAAGGTACAGTACTCGTATACTCTAAAATATACAGGAATAGATTATATATTTAATATACTTAGGATGCAATGTATATCATTGCCCTATTTGTTAAGTTAGAAGAAAAATTTCATAAATTACAAGTGAAACCTATGAATGAATAAGTAGACGAATAAGTCAAACAGACATTCTGATGGATGTTTTGTGATTTCCATTTCTGCTTTATGGTGAATGCTTAAGGATTGTGTGGCTGTTACTTCATCCTCAAATTTGTTTACCTGTAATTATAATTACCCCAGATTATTAGCAGTAATAATGTCTTTACTCGAATGCAAGATGACTTTTTTCTCTTAAATTTGGCACTTAAATATGTGTGATGTCTTACGAAGCACTGAACCAGACTGCACCAAAGCAGATGGCTCTGAACCAGACCATGCATTACCAAATCATCATATGAGATCTGCCTTCTTCTGAGATATTATACAGCACAGAATTGTAATTTCTTAGGACGTTTTGGGACAACCTATCAGTCCCACCTTCAAGGGTCAAGAAATCCGAAAGAGAGAACATTGCATGACTTAAGTTAACTGATACAATTTTCTTTTTTTGGATTATTGTCCATTATCTAAGTTTTTAAAGAAGCATAACATTTAAGAAGTCATCTGTTTCTATTTAATTAGGTAAAGGAGCATCTAGTCTGTTTGCTGCTTTAGATTGGGTTATTCTCAATCACTGGGCACTGCAGAAACAGTAACTTGTTAAGAAATGTACCTGAGAACAGATCTAGTCCAAGGGTAGTAACAGGAAAATGGCTATTGAAAAATTAAAAATTAACTACAAGACTCAAAAATAAAACCTGGACCAATCAACATATTAAAATCCATAAAAAGAACCATGAACTCAGACTGATCAGACCACAAACAAGACACAAAAGTCCAGAACATATGTATTTAAATTCTTAACACCACTAACACCATCTGTGGAGAAAATTGTGAATCTTTGTGGGTTGAAGTAAGTTTATAAAGCAAGAAATATAAATGTAGCATTTAGTCAGTGTGGATCGTAACAGCATGGCAGTGCTTCTCACCAGAAATGTTGTGAAGGGTTTTAAGAAGTGCTGTTTATTGAATGCAGTGGATGGGACTGATGATGATATGTTGTGGAATGGCAGTGAAGAGGATGGGAATGTTAAGAGTGAGTGTGAGGAAGATAAAGGCACAGACTGAAGATGGAGACAGTGATACTGATTGATAAAGGTAGATAGAATCTGATGTGTTTGTGCATTAAATGTTTGAAATTGATAGTAAAATTTTTTTTTTCTTTGCAGATATTTTATTTTTGGGGGGTTGTCTTATTTGGATAAATATATTTTTCCTTGGCTGATGTGTTTTTTGGTGGGTTGTCTTAGATTAGGGTCATCTTGCATTCAGGTAAATACAGTAAATAAAATAAAATAAAATTTTGATTTCACAGACATAAAAAGATGCGAATGCATGCATGTACAAACAAAAATCCACAAATATGCTGGCAAGCAGGTTTGGAACTTTTTTCTCATTTAAAGTTAACGTGGTAACATGAGATATGTTGCTAGATGTTGAGTTCCCCGCTGCAAACAACCTACTTTGTGTGTAGCCTCCACAAATGTTATACTGATAGTGGTTGGTGTATAATTACATAATCTCATTATGTCACTGCATTACATACTCAGTAATCACGTGAAAGTAGGAAATTGTTGACTGTAGAAAAAAAAGTGGTCTCATAGTTCATGTAATGGGATTAAAAACTGTAATATTTTACTTGCTGTGCTAGGGGCAATTTATTGTTTTATTGGTATGATTGATTTTAGTAAGTGAAACTAATAGAAGTGTCCACAACATATGTAAAAATGAATATCATTAATTCCAGCATACTTTAAAATACTAACCAATTTGAATTACTATGTGGTGCAGAGAAATTTCAGGAAATGTGATTTTGTAGATGTAAGTATTATTTATATCCATTTATTCTGTATATAACTGAACGTGGATCACATTGAGTGATAAAAATTTTTTGTCCTTTTACTGTTGTGGAGAATGAGTAAGCATAGCTTGGTTGGGAAGTTATAATGGAATGGGTTGTGAAGTTTCACCAAAATGTTTGTTTTCAAAATATTTTTGAACTGACTGTTGCACTCAGTTGGAATTTCTGCTATTGTGAAAGTTTTTCTCTCAGGGTTTTTATTAGTTCCTCCAGTCAAATGCTGAGATAGCACCTCCCTATTGGCTGTAACTTGTCCCTTTCTAGTCGTTAACAGTATGAGGCAAGTGGTCTTTATTTTATTGAGTGCAAAATAACCCTTGCAAAAACTATATGAAATAACCACTGTGTTGGTTTCTAGAGCCAGTGTCATTGTGGCTGGACTTGATTCAATGCAGTAACCTTCCAAGTGTGTTGTAGTACAATTATAATTGAATGGGTACTGTAGCATTTCACATTCTTCAGGAATAAATGAAACTTATAGTGCATTATATATATTCATTCATTCATTCATTTAGTATTCCAGAGATCCACCGAGGTGGATGTAGAACTTGTCAGGTGTAACAATAGATATAGTACAGAAATGAGTCGTTACAATAAAATATTATGATAATAATACAGAAATAAGTCAAATCAAATTTATACAAGAATGCTGTTTGCTCGGAATGTACAGTTCATCAATACAATACATAGTGTACTAGACAGAAAAACATAGTAACAAGCCATGAGTACTAACGTAATGTCCTAGACAGAATCTGAACTTAATACATACAAATATACATACATACATATATGTTCACTTCCCATTAGATCTTTACAGAACGTGTTCAGAGGGTGTGCAGTGCATTGTCATAATACCATTGGGGGTTAGATTACAGGTGAGACAACAAAGAGTGAGGTGTGTGAAATAATAAGTTTTGTTAGTAATAATGAATGTGAATTTGTGGCTATCCTTAGTTACGTAAGTAATAAGTAAAGTTACTAACAAAAATTAGGTAGCAACTACGTAGCAGTGGCGTAACAAAGGAGAGCTGTAGCAGTCAGGATGCTGATTGATAAAATTCGTCCAGACTATAGAAAGAATGTTCAATGAGATAATTTTTTAATGCAGATTTAAAATGCT
>Ga0136643_10006451_pt1 | contig 16798 bp, 9 predicted proteins | sample TergutLab28metaG_FD_96883 | JGI IMG/M metagenome (GOLD analysis project Ga0136643, IMG submission 96883) | Labiotermes labralis P1 segment gut microbial communities from Petit-Saut dam, French Guiana - Lab288 P1 (version 3) (version 3) | ecosystem: Host-associated > Arthropoda: Insects >... | reverse complement strand
TTTTAAATGAGAGATTCCCTGATGCCTGGATTGGAAGGGGTGGACCAATACCCTGGCCACCTTGAAGCCCAGATCTCTCTCCACTTGATTTTTTCCTGTGGGGTTACATTAAGAACATTGTGTATGCTGAGAAGATAAGGAACATCCAGCACCTGCAAGACAGGATCACATCAGCCACTGAAATTGTAACACGAGACATGATTCAGAAAACGTGGCAGGAGATGGAATTTCGTTTGGATGTCTCCAGAGCTACAAACGGTTCACATACTGAAATGTACTATGCTAAGTCTAAAACTTTAAACTTTTCTGAACATTTTAAGATGCCAAACGTGTAACTCCGTCTAGTACTTTTTAAGTTATAGTGGTTTCAAATCCCGTCCATCTTTTCCGATGACCCTGTAGTATTCTTAATATATAACAGCAGCAGTAAATGTTTGTATGTCGATCTGTACTTTCAAAGTTGTGAATTCTGTGCCTGGCTTACTGATATGGAAATGCATGCTACAGCATGGATTTCTCCTAGCTTCAAAGAAGGCATTCACAAGGTAGCCAGGGCCACTCAACATCATTATATTCCATTAAAGAGCATGACAAAAAGTGTAGTGACTTTGGATACAACCCAATCCATCGAACTGTGGCCAACATTCCTCTGTAATAATATGTCTAATCAAGGATCTTTGTTAACATGACATAAACGTACAAGCATAGGCTGCTACCTCATCATCTTATTTCTCAGAAAATGCATTATGAAAATATTCGACAATGGCAGGCCACATTATGACGCAAAGTCAAATGCTGGCCCCAAGGGCCAAAAGGTTGCCAACCCTTGCTCTAATATCTTAAAGCCTTAAATAAAAGGTACTATATATGAAAGTTATTAGAAGTTTGCAATGTCCATAACTTTACTGACAGTGAACATTCCCCTACATATATAATGACCATGACAATGTAAAATGGCCAACAACACTGCAGTCATAAAAGATGTTTGGTCCACATATCAACCTTCCCTACCAGAGAAATAAATACAATTTTATCTACAGAAATGCATGTGCTAAGGTGGTCAGCAAGAAAATCGAAGAGGGAAAGAATAAAAAATGAACACATAAAGGAAACAATGGGAGTGAAAGGGAAGCCAGACATCATACATATTATACAGCAGAAAAGACTACAATGGTACGGCCACGTGAAAAGGATACCAGAGGAGAGAATAAAATCAATTATATAATGGATACCACAGGAGAGAAGGGAAAGAGGACGTCCAATAAAAACATGAATGGGGCGAGTACAAGCAGGCATGACAACAAGAAATTTAGAACCAGATAAATGAAGAAACAGAAAGGAATGGCGTCTGGTTTCCAGGAAACGGCGACAGCTGTTACAAAACCGGATACATAGCTCAACCTTCTTATTAAGGCAGAGACTTAACAGACTAAGAAAATCCACATGTGCCTTACTTCGTCAAGCTTGCGGGCTGAGAAGTTCATCTTTCCTCCTCGCTTAGTGATGTATTTTATCAGGTGAATTGCATCATCCCAGGTGGAATCTGACAGTTTCCGGAACAGCTTCTCAAACCCTTCACGACTCTGCTCATAGTTCCCAAAGTGTGTAGACTGTGTAACAAAAAATAAGCCAGAATTATACTTCTCACAGGAATTTATCAGCATAACAATTGTGACAATCTACTTCCAACTTCCTCCTGCACAATAAACAAATACGACACCTATAACAAAATACAAGGTTACAGAAAAGGCATTTTATTTCTATAATTAACTTTCACACACCCTCAAAACAAATGGGTCTGTTGTTCTGTTATCTGCAACCCAAAAAACTGTTTGTTTTTTGCATTCTGCATACAGTACAATTATGTGCTATATGCTACATGCTGTTAAATTACATTGACATCTGCTCACAATGCAGCCCACTGCATTATACAGTCTACCAAGTTCAAGACCATCGTAACTAGTGTGAAATGACGACTTGTATGTGAAGAGCACTAATCTCAAGAAATCTTCACGAATTTCCATATCTGACTCTTTCTTGAGGGTATGCCTCGAAGACGAGCGTATCTGATTTCATATCTTAATGTAATTCTGTAAGCACGTAAGCTTTGGCAGTCATGTAGCACACTGTGTATTGTAAACGGTTACCAGCAATTGACTTTTCGAATTCCTACATCTTCCTCCCGAAGTCCAACAAACTGATCTCATACTAGATGACACTCTTCCATGCACCAAATATTGTGGGGGCTACTACAAATCTGGCAAATCACATAATATATTGCTACCTGCACAAAGTCAAAAAAGGGGAGGTTAAGGCACGTAAAGTTCATTTTTATCCCATAGCCAGTTCCACTTCTTAACAAGCCCGACTCGGTGGAGAAAAGTCAGTCAATCACAACAGATGGCTTTGAAGCAACCTTCTGTTATAATTTTGAATTTAATAATTGTCCAACAAAATGCAACTTATTCAGTTTATTACATTTCTGTAGGCAGCTCTACATGTTTTGGGTGTTGACACCCATCATCAGGAGCTGGTACAACTGTAATTACAGCTTGTGGTATTGATTAACTGCAATGAGTAAAATACGCTGCTATTAATACTGATATATAATTTAAAATTCTAGATTGGTCATATTGAATGTTACTAGCCTTGACGAATATGATACATAAAATAATGGTGGATGGTTAAAAGCAGTGTTTTTAAATTATGTACAACAAAATATATAATATAATATACACACACACACACACATAGATTATGTTGAAGTTCTATCGGAAAATGCGATAAACAAAGTCAGTCAATAAAAAAAACTTATTTTATAACCTTATCACCTTCAAGTCATGAGAATAAAATTCATTTCCAGAAATTCAGAGCAGGAAAATACTATCCCATTTTTCTCTTTAGTTACGGAAAATGACTGGTTCAATAATCCTGCAGACATTTGGCAACTGGCAGTTCGGCTCTGTACCATGCAACCTGATCAGAACTTGCTAAAAAGCAGATTAACTATAGCTGACCCAATACCACACACTCCAGCCCATACCACTGCTTTACTTTGTCACACACTACCTAATAAAAAACAGGGTACAGTACTTCAACCATAACAGTACACAATATTTCAGTTGGGTATTATTGGGTTGAAAGATTACCCATGAATAATACATTTACATATACAAGAACATACATAATGCAAAATACACACCATCAACAGGTAGTCAAAGCTGCGGGAAATGTGATCATTTGCATAGCTTTGCAAATCAAATTCAAGGGCATCGACTGCTCCATATTTTGCGTGACAATTCTTCACTTCTACACCTGTAACAATATACAAAGCATGAATTTTAATTATCATTGACATAAAATCCTCCCATCGCACTATGGCCCTGGGGTTGACTCAAGCCTCTAACAGAAATGAGTACAAGGAGTATCTCCTGAGAGTAAAGGTGGCCGGTGTGTAAGGCTGACCTTACCACCATCCTGGGCCATTGTCATCAGTTCTGGGCACCTTAACTTCCTGGAACCCTCTGGGCCTCTCCAGGCCTGTAACATGACTGCTTTACCTTTTTAATCCAAGAAAACTAAAATATGAATGTTTCCAAAAAAAAAAAACACAAGGAAGAAATATGATGAGGCAAAAAAAAAAATCTGACCATTTGTGGCCAGAACTGAATTTACATGACATCCGTGTCATGGTTACTTGGAACCAGCAGTAATGTCAAGAACATAAGAAATGTAGTTTTGGGAAATACAACTGCCAATTGCTTGTGAATTATCACACTTCTCAGAGGGTTGCCAAAATGCATCTTACAATCTTAATATACACATTGATGAAAACCTTAACCTGAACCAAAGTTCTCAAATTCACCTAATGAAAAGCAAACACAAAACTCCTGTGAACAAAACAACAAAGTCCCGGCCACTCATGATCTATTAAAAACCCATCACTCTTAAAAGGAGGTGTTAACTACGCAGTTGTTAAAGATCATATGGCCAATGGTGACATGAAACATAATGGCATAACATCGACAGGTGAAAAACAAATGCTCCCCAGCAAATCCTGTCCCACGGTCACAAGCCCACAAAAGATCGACGAATATTATATTACAAGCGACAATGTCGAAAATTACTTAACGGTACAACCAAACAAATGGTACGGGAACCCTATTTGAAACTTCTTAATAGATACCTCTTGCGCTGCAACCGCTAACAACATCATTGTAGCAATACTCGGCGAAACCTACAGCCAGGTAGGCAGACAATACCACCAAGAACTTCATGATGAATCTGAAAATGAACATCAACAAACGGGCTTCAAATTGTAGCAAATAACACTGCCCTTATTACCACATATACTTTCAAACAAAATCTCATTGCACAGAAATACATTTACCAACAATAAGTAGGCCTTCAACCTGATTTACTGCTGCTCACCACGAGTACTGAACTACCTACTGGAACAAACCTTCCACCAATGCGTATCAAACGCTTATACAGTATCTGTGATGCCCTTTCTAGACCTTTGTGATCTTGCAGAATATTGCACCATCATCGACAGAGCACGTCCACATCACGTGCCAAGTGCGCACGCAGCATGAACTGCGCAATAGGGCAATGAGCATGACACACCATACTACATGTATAATTATGTGTGATACGACGGATGAGTTCGTCGTAGACTTCAGTTAAGAATACCGGAGTTGGTAGGGTGTGTCGCCTTCTACGCCAGTGTGTGTAAAGGTTGACAAGATCAAGTGTTTGTAAAATATACTCTTAGTATTTGCTTGTTGTTACACTTTGAGAGTTTTCCAGTCGTTTTCACAAGATTTGTTTGTAATACCTCATTGAAGTAACCTCATCAACCGCTGTCACTAGTTCAATTGTGTTACGTACACCCCGCTGGAAGAAAGTATTTTTCAACAATGAAGGCCGTGCAAGCAATCCTTTTTGTCCTAGCTGCAATCTGTGCACATTCTGTGACTGCAAAGTTGCAATGTACGTGAGTATGTAGTCATTTTAAGTGGCTGAGCAGCTTTGTTAGGTATTCATTTTCGAAACTATTTTTTTCGAACTAATGTTAGAACCACATGCACTTCATTTCCTCATTCACAGGTATATCATTTTCTTTTAAGATTGTTAGACGTATTAAGATGGAGTGGGTGCGAACTGCGGATTAATTTTTTGTGCCTGCAGACTGATCATAAGCTGGGTGGGCTAAAGAAGATATTTCATGTGTTCGCCCCAAACCGGGCTCAGCATTCTGTGCCATGAGGGCAGTCAATTTTTAGTTACGTGGTTGTACGTACGTCAAGTATTGGAACTGGTATTTTGTGCATGAAATAGATTTTTTAGTTTTACTGCAACATGCCACTACACAGTGCGTGTGATAGACTTCAGTTGAACATTTATGTTAGTGCCCAGTACTTTATATGTGAAACACGTTTTGCAGTTGTATTGTGACATATTCTGCATCCTTTGACTTAGCCAAAAGAAGGGACTGGGAAATGCACATAAATTACGTCACCTAGAGGCGTGTATGCCCTTAACTGTGACTAGACTAACTGAAGACAGGGACGCCTCAATATAGTGTTTGAAATTCCAAGCAACACATTTTAATGGAAATGGTAAGGTATTATGTGCATATATGTTGTTTATTCTTTTCAGTAACTGTACCTTACACATTTTAGACAATTTTAGATTGCATTTGTCAACACAAATGTTACAGAAACTTAAAAGGTAAAGTACCGAGGATGCTTGCAAAAGTAGAATTGTTTAATTCAGCGATGTGAGACTTTAATGAATTATTTTAATGACAGTCTGGCAGGCAGCAACTTCTAACATTATTTTCCAAAATTTTTGAAAAGACAGTGAATCAAGGTTATTAAAACATCACGTAATATTTTATGCAGGGCACTGCAGGGATTTCAGATGAACTTAATAACGGGAAATGTCACATATAAACTAATAAATGAAATCCTAAATGCCTTGAACAATAAATTAAGAGTAAGAGTTATCTTTTGTGATCTTGTGATGAAGTCTTAAATGCCTTGAATGATAAATTAATAGTAGGAAGTATCTTTTGTGATCTTGTGATAGTGTGAAAAAGGTTATGACTGTAAATCATGACAACTTGATATTGGAGCTAGAAACTTAAAGAATAACTGGTATAGGTAAAGAACTCTTATCAGTGGTACGTTAATGTTAGATATCGAAAAATTTTAATATATAATAAGACACAACATTACAGCACTCTCTCTAACTTAACATTGATTAAACACGGATTCCCACAGGGTTCCATTCTGGGTCCCTTGCTATTTCTTTTATATGTAAATGATTTAGCTCAGTTTGCGAATAACATGTACATCTGTGTTGTTTGTCGAGGATACAAGTATGCTCTTTACTCGTGCACACACAACCAAACTTAATTCAGATACTCATACAGTTTTGGAAACTATAACACTTGGTTTAAAGACAATTATTTGTCATTAAATTTTCAAATAAACTCAGTGTTCTTTTTTAGACTAGGAATATTCCAGCAATTGACACAAAGATTGGTTATAATAATAATTTAATCCCCATTGTTCTATCTACCAAGTTGCTTGGCTTAACTATTGATAACATGTTTTCATGGAGAATGTATATAAATAATCTTACAACCAGATGAAGCACTTCTTGTGTTGTAGTCAGATACATTAAGCCAGTTGTGTATCATAATTGATGCTTCTGTTATATAAATAGTCTTTTGAGTTGTTAATGAATGTACAGTTGTAGGTGGTTCTTTATAGTGAGGGAAGTGAGCAGCAATGCTATTCAGGACTAGTTCTATAATCACTGAATGCTGAATGTCTGTGACTTCTAGTTCAGCGGGTACTTAGTTGGATTCCCTAGCAGGACATTGGCTACATTTATGATCTGCAAATGCTGTGTGACGTATGGCTGAAAAGCCAAGAGTTCCCAGTTTGCTGTAGTTGCTCGTGCTTTTTACCTGTAATTTTTGGAAGTTTGAAATTAGACAAATGCAGTAATGCGTGATGCTGTAACCATCTCAGTGTTAGCTGGCATACTCAGCCATCTTTTCAACATTTGTTTGAAGTACCCAATTAATTTTCATTGAATCTTACATAAACATTTTTCGTGCTTACAAATATGTTCAACACAATTTATGTAAAGTTAGTTGGCTTGTGACTAGGCCTTAAGTTTGTAGGCCTACAACCTATATGACAGTAAGCAGCGTTTGACAAGGAACCATTATCAGGTTTCTGGGCTGGTGGGTGTGAGTCCACTGTAGATTTTTTTAGCTAGTGTTATTTAAATTCACATAGAATGGAAGTAAGAATACACACAGCACTGAGGTAGTTGGAGCTAGAGGTAATGTACTGTGGGGCTGTTTGTGTTGACACTGTAAATTTATAGTGCAAGTTTTTGTTCATCCTGGATATGATGCCATGATGGTAATGTGTAGGTACCAGTGTTTCAGAGGATATAGGTGCCTCCATCTACATGGTAGTTCAATCATGTTGGGACAGGTGTCCTTACCACCACTACTGTGAGAACCTTACGTCTCACAGGATGTAAAGTGTTGTAAGCGACCACCTCCAGCTCTGTTTGATAAAGCGGATAGAGTTCCGTATCCTGGCTCGGTTTGGCTGCCAATTTATACATTTCATTTGGTTGTGTTGTGATTCCTGTTGGTGCCATAAAAGGTGACAGTCAGCAAGGGTTTATGTTCTAGTGTTAATGTTCATTCATTCATTCATTCCATTGGCATGTGCAGAATGTGACAATTACTTGCCGTTCTTCCATTCCTCTCTGTTATGTAGTTTTACTTGCCACCCTTCACCAACTATTATTCAATCCTCACTCACCTCATCTTGCCATCTATTTCTTGGTCTACCTCTCAATCTTGCTCTTCCCAAATTCGTATATAATACTCTTTTGGGAATTCTGTTTCCTTCCATTCTCTGTACATACCCAAACCAATGTAATCTGTTTAACCGTATTGTCTCTATTATAGTAGATTTTTTAACACTTGCATACATTTTTTTATTGGTTAACCGTAGCCGCTGAACGAAATATATGTATGTCGTGCAGTGAGCCCTTTAAATAGCGGAATGGCAAAGTGGATGGGGGGGGGGTTTAATCCCGGCGTCAAAGGGTTAATATCCTCCATTTTTCTTTTTCATTGTCATATACCGGACCTAAAATTCTTCTATACAATTTCCTCCCAGAAATGTTCAGTTTCTTTCTGTCTGTCTTTGTTAGTGTCCAAGTTAATGTTATGACACCATAAATGCCAAGAAGTGTGTAGCGTACAAGTTGACAATATGGTAGTGTTTGTAGCTTGTAGTTTTTACCCTGCCCTTAATTATTATGTGTAGTTGAGAGTTAAGTATTTATTGAATCATTTTGATGCAGGTAGGATTACTCCAGCTGAAATTCCAAAGGACTGGATCACCATGGTGGAGCCTTGCACCTTGAAAATGAGAGCACAGGTGCAAGAAGAGCTGAAAGCTGCTGTTACTTACTTGGCAATGGTCAGTTTCTGTTTTCTGTATTTGATTTTTTTCTGCATTAGACTGTAGTTTTGTGGGCAGGCTAATTATATCCTCCACAATTCCCTGGGCATTGAATAGGTCTTTGAAAATATCATAAATATTGAAATAGTATCGCATGTGAGATGCATGTGCACCTGAAACATGTTCACGGCCATGCTGTATTCATGTCGATGGTGCAGTTGTGCATTTAACTTGTTAAGAACACTGGAAGACGTGTGTAAAACATAACAGTTGACCAGGTGTGTAGCTGTTATGGATGGCATTCACTTGTGTAGAACGGTATGGTTGATGGGGTGCATAGCTGGTACAGATGACATTCCAGCACTTCTTAACGATTTGACGCCCAATGACCCCTATAGGGGTCGTACCGCACTGCTAACCTCTAAAGTTGCATTTTATATATTTATTCAACAAATATAGGTACTGAATATTTTAAACATGGATTATAGTCTCCATTTTTTTCTCTTCAAAATGCAGTTTGTTTCATAATTTGGTTCCTGTATTATTCACATTTTATATACAGGATGTGCTAAAATTAAAAAAATAATTCCGGCGCCAAAAGGTTAAAGATGGCATTCCAAGTGGGGGTGGATCCTTCCAAATGGCACCAGAGGCGCATTGAGGGACCCTTGCTGCTGGAACTCAAATGATGTGTGGCACAGTCACTGCAAACCATTAATGTGAACTGTGTCAAAAGTGTTACGGACCGCATACTGAAATCAAGAAAAAAATGGCTGTTTCAAACGCACTGACATCATCATGCTCCATAAAAGAGTCCATCCTCATGTGACTCAAGTTCAGGAGAGTTTTGGTTGCCACATGATGAGAGGTGCTTGCACTTAGCACCATGCTGTTTTCACATGTTAGGATTGTTAAAGTATGCCCTCAAAAGCAGGATGTTTGCATTGGTTAACAATGTGCAGGAGGCTGTTTCTGTGGTGCAGTGGTTTCGGCATTCAGGAGTTCTTTGCAAATGGGATACACTAATTCCTGCAACTGGGGGGGGGTCTGCCTGTGTAAATGCCTGTGGTGATTTGTTCTGACTTACACTACCCTTGTCCCTGAACATTCTCTAGGTTTCAGTTGTGCATGTCCCAAAGTTAACAACTTTTCCAATATAGGCTGCAGTTGAAGACGGAGCACTGTAGTCGACATTGTTGGAATTATAATACAGTACTAAAGTTTAAAAATTACTGATTTAAATTCACTTTTGCGAAGATAATGCAGCTACTGTGAAGGCCTGACCAGACCATGAGGGTTGTAGGAGGAGGTGGCTCCCAGATTTCCAGACAGTCGGCACATGAAGGCGATAAGGTTGTCAGCCCCATGCACTGGCCACCTTTACCCCGGTGGAGATATCCATTGTTCTCATTTCTTTCAGGGGCTGAGTTGACCCCAGGGCCATAATGTGGCTGGAAGGGTTAAGTCAATTGTAAATTCCATTGACACCATCGGGAATCAAACCTGCGACCTGCCGGCTTGCGGCGCAGTCCCTCAACCAGTTGCGCCACCTCATGTCCCCCAAATTCACTCGTAAAAAATGAAAATTCGTTAAAAGGATAGCCATCTCAAAAATGGCAAATTATCTCTGTTGTATTGTCTACAGTGATTTTAGCCAGTGTGTAAAGAGTGTGGAATACACAGTATTGAAATTGAACTAAAAATATGCAGCGTGAGTATAGTTTCGTGACAGGCTGCATGAGCTGTAGTGAGTGTGACACTCACAGGACAGTGGGCCCTGACAGGATGTTGGTCCATGAGGAACCTGAAAATGCGACGGTGCATTGCCGTCAAATTTTTGCGTACATGTGGGGAATATATCGGATGAAACACGTGAAATGATGTGAGCAATTTATGTAGTTCAGGCCCATTCCCAAACATAGACATTTCAAGGGTTTAAAAGTGCTCACAAGGGCAGAGAGGGTACAGAATTTCACACCTGCAGTAGATGACTGAAAGTCACATCAAACCCAGAATTGCAGAACAAAGCGTGCCATTTACAAGCAAAATAAATGCCAATTGAACGTTCATAATGAGGGCAAGTGAACTGAAGATGAACAGGGAGCCGATAAGGTTGATGGAACCGGCACTTTTTGGCATGCGATGGTTGTGCCACACAATTTGTGCGGCAAGGAGGAACTTGGATAATTGCCAGGGTTTTTTTTTTTTTTTTTTGGGAAGAAGCTGACAGCCTGTTTCTCCAAGTTTAAATTGAAAAGTCACAGATTTATATTTACTGACATTCAAAGGAATGTGACAGAGTATCAACTTCTGTTATTGAAGATGAGTTTTGCATGTTTTTCAGAAACTTACATGAACACTGGTGACTATATTTAATCAAAGGGCACTGTTTTGAGGGAAAGTATTAATAAACATACTTGCCTCGTGCATGATTTCTGTCTAGTTTTATGGTGTTGTTACTTCTTGCTACGTTACACAATTTCAGTATGTCTGAGATTCAGCCATCCCATACAGTTCCATCACTAGGACCCATTTTAATGCGTATACAATAATTGCATTTACATTAGCATTTATTGTATATACAGAGTGGGCAAGAAATCGCTTAAATGTTCATAATATTTGTGATTGAATATGGTTAACTGACTTCTTGCTTGCCCTGTACTTTTCACAACAGTATGACATGATGTCACCTCCTGGAGATACTGTCAGCTGTAGCCCAGATTTTTTAAAATCATCTGCATTATGTCAAATACATTCAGTCTTAAAAGTTTTTACCCATCTCTTCGTCTGTCATAGTGTGTTCTGATTGTAGTGAATGAGTGTCACTTATGTCCATCTTCTGTTGCGTTCTTTCCATTGCGTGTGTTACGTATGTGTGTATTATTGTTGACAGATTTCGTCTCGGCAGAAAGCAATGGTTTTCTGTTACTAGATTTTCTGTGTAGCAGATTTTCAGTTACTGGCAGGCAACCCATACTGGTTTTAAAGTATACTGCCAGACCACCAGAAATTGAGGGATATGAAATAATTTTTTGTCCATTATATACAGGCTTTCATGCTGCCATGTTTCTGAGCTTTGTGTATACTAGTACGTTGTTGGTGACGTAACTGGTCGCACATCACCTGGTGGAAAAGAAAGTGTATGTTGCTGAAAATTGATGTCATCTTGCTTATATGCCATGTTATATGTCTTTTGTGTGTGTAGGTGTGTGTATATAAATCGGTGACGTACACCGTGCGGAACAGATGTGGGTGGCCTCTTGCAATGATTCATTGAAACATGGGACAGTTTGGTTTTATTTCAGGGTGCTCACTTTTCAAGGGACACAATAAACAGACCTGGTTTTGCCAAACTGTTCTTCGAGGCCGCAAGTGAAGAACGTGAGCATGCCATGAAAATAATTTCATACCTACTCATGCGTGGTGACCTTACAACTGAAGTCAGCAAACTCATTCAGAACCCAGTGAGTAATCCAAGTAGCCAATAGGTTGCAGATGTGTGCTAGTGAAATAAGTGTGAAAATGTTTGCGGAGTCCTTGTATGCATCGTTTTTTAGTTTGTGTACAGTGATACCTTGGTTAACGAGTGACCCTGCTAACAAATTTTTTGGCTAATGAAAATTTTTTTTGCTGTTTTTTGGACTCGGCTAACGAATATGGATTCGGCTAACGAATGTTTTAGTGGATGCGCGCGCTAACATAAAGCAGCAAACATGAACGGTCGGGCCATTCCAGGAGCTTATTTTTGCGTCGGTACGTGTGTTTCGGCTATTGAAGATTTCAGCTAACGAATATGATTACAGAATGAATTATCTTCGTTGGCCGAGGTATCACTGTACTTCATTATTGCAGATGCACAAATACTGTGAGAAAGTTAACAGACAGGTTTTACACAGACAAGTATTTCTGTTTTAATTGCCATGTCAGAAGAGTTTGAAAAGAGTAATATCTGTTCGTCGCTGATGAAACGTCAGTTTGTCATTATCCATGCAATTTATTGAACAGATTTCTACATTACTAGATGGGTGGATTACAGGCGCACCTTCTTTCAAAATGTGTCCACAGAGAAAAAAATGCTTGTCCTTGCATTGTTCTAAAAACTAACTAGTTTTTTTGTCTGGTGGGGACGGGTCAAGTTTTTTCTGTCTCCTGTGAAGTTGTGTATTGGTGGGTTGTGCCAGATTGCTGTGTCATGGGCAAAATTATGTTCCACAGCACTTCTGTAAGGTGAGCTATTGTTGAATGAACTTCGAAAGTTCAACGTAGGTGTTGTGTAATGTAGGTGTTAAATTAGACTGATCTCAGCCAAGGTTAAGTTAGCTTCTCAGCTTTCATCAGATTCCATTTAGTAGAATTTGACGTTCAGGTGACCATGCATCGTGATAAATTCTTATAATAATTCTTATAATAAAACCAACTGGATGCGCTAAACCTGTATGTGTTGCTGTGTGTACAGTGAAAAACTCATGATGGACAGAGGAACTGTCCGAAACATGTAGAGTTTTATTCCAAAAATAAATTAGAGAAATTAGTGCATCTAGTTGGTTTTATTATAAGAATCCATTTAGTAGGTTCAAGGAATGGAGGTGTATTACCACTCATTCCTAATGTTGGCTGTAGATGTAGGTGAGTTGTTTGCATCAAACCTCAGCTGCTTTACTCCATGGGAATAACACGTAGTGCGCCTTGAATAGGAGGCATGGTGGACCCCAAGACCTGGTCTTGTGCTTGGGAAGAAAACGTCTTTTTGCCTCTGCTGGGAACCGTACCGCATTTTATCGGTCTTTAGCCGGTAGCGTAGCCACAATACTGTTGAGTTGTGCTATGCTTGTGTAATATTAGTTCCGTAACAAAATCGCACATCAGGGTACAGTTTTTCAGCAATTTTTTGTGCGATTAGGGAATGGAAAAAATTCAATGGCTGTACGAGGGAAGAGAGGTTGAGGCAGTTGTAGAAATGGTGCAGTTGCCAAGTGTGAAGATGTTATTGTAAAATTAATTTAAATGTTCTTTATGTACATTTTATGTCAAGGTTTTGAGAGGTTGTAGAAAAGATCCTTGGAACTGGTACAGAATAGTCACAATCCAATCAATACCAGCACATGTTTGCTGTGGCAGTTAGCATTTAGTGATGACTGCATAATTGGTACTATTTCTTTCTGTAATGGGATAAGGAAGGTACGAAAGGTGTAGAAAGTTAAGTTGTTTGGGGATTATATAGGTGACTCGATAATTTGTGACATGATCTATTCAAGAGACTCTTAAGTTAGTTTTTGTGTGCGCCATGCACTGTGAAGTGAGAAAGACACATTTAAAATTTTTGTTAGTAGTTGTGTGGGCCAAATGTAACTTGGAAGTTCTGTTAGAAGTTGGAAGTTTGTAATGTTCCTGTAGCCACTTGTTTACCATTTGAACAAAATGTGATTACATGTGAGAAAGCATGTAAAAACTCCCCTAGAAATTCATTTTATATATTTAGGCAAAAGGTAAGGTGGGGAAACCGGAGGCAAAGAGACCACTGGGGAGACCTAGGCGTAGATGGGTCTATAATATTAGGATGGATCTCCAGGAGGTGGGATGTGGGTATATGGACTGAATATCATTTGGTGCAGAATCTTTTGTCTTCCAGGTTGCTATCCAAAAGTTTAAAGATCAAGATATATAGAACTGTAATTTTGCCTGTTGTTTTGTATGGGTGTGAAACTTGGTCGTTGACATTGCGGGAGGAAAGGAAGCTGAGGGTGTTTGAGAACAATGTGTTGAGGAGAATATTTGGACCTAGGAGGGACGCGGTAACGGGAATGGAGGAGATTGCATAACGAGGAGCTAAATAACTTGAAAATGATCACTTTAATTAAAAATAAATCTTAACTAGCTAAACTTTCATAAACAACATGGAAAAGCATTACGTTTTCAAGTCACTTTTTGAAGATAATATCACTTAGGTGAGCTCCATTCAAGGTAAGGCACTTCTCTGCATGTTGCCTGACATTATCCATGACTTTCCTCAGCACATTTCCTGGAATTCCTTGAATTTCCTCTCGGATGCAATCCCTCAGTTCCTGTATAGTGCGAGGTCCTTGAGCATTGTGTAACCCAGTTCAATATTGTTTGGCGTGTCGGAACCTTTCCTTTCCTCCCGATGTCAAAAATGTCGTCGAAAAACGCGCTGCGTTACAGTAGCGGAATCATCATTTTTAAAAAACATTTCCACAGCAACCGCTCGATGCTCTGCCGACCAACGCTGCATGACGACTGAAGCCTTCAAACCGCTCTACCCAGCAATGTGTGTTTCACCACGCCACCCACAAAGATGTCGGCATGGCGCTAAATTTAAATCGTCTTAATTGTTTGTGCCCAACCCTGCGTTAATGAAACTCTTTTTGTCTGTGTTTGTTTTATGTTGTTTTAAAGTCATTCAAAGGAAGTATTTTAAATTGTAGGATGATAATTACCATGCCTGTATGCACACACATTTATCATAGTTTGCAGCATAGTGTTAGCTGTATGTTGAAAATGATTTTCCTTCAGATGCCCATCAATGATACCTGGAATTCTGGTATCGATGCCCTGAAGGATGCGTTGAAACTGGAGGCACATGTTACTAACAAGATACGCGACATCATCGCGGCTTGTGAGGATCCATCTGGCGATGGAAAAGGTTTCAATGATTACCATGTACGTCTTATTATATATTTTTCTTCTTCTTATCACATTTTGATGTTTGAAAACTTTGCGTGAATTGAATTTTGGAAATTGGTTAACTCCTGTCTTTCTTTTTCAGTAATCGGAAGCAAGGCACTTTTCTTATAAATCTAGTACTTTTTTGTATGAGTTGTGAACTAATCAAGGGATTATTATGACTTAGTGTAAATGTTCTAAAATTGTGCGTATTATTGAATGGTTGTTTGGGGATTGTATAGGTGTAGCCTGCGGTTATGTGGCATCTCTAATACAGACGTTCACCATTCGCACTTTGTTGTGAGCCGGATCATCCGTTTCAGAGTTTTAAACCACATTTGTAAATGATTTCAAGATGATGTCCCTATCCGTGCTATTATCTACCAGCTGATTTCTTCATTTAAATTTTTCCAACCATATTGCTACCTGTATCACATGGATATTATTAAGTGAATTGTCATTTTGTCCCGTTCTCGGGGTATTTTGTCTCTCTTAGGTCGTCTTACGAATGTTGGGTTAATCACCCTTTACCAAAAGAATCACTTGTTTACAAATAGCGGTGGGCCTTCAGAAGTATTTGTGATACTGTTGCTATAGAGGTTAAAGCGAACTGTACCTCCCTGCACACTAGAAATGTTGGTAACTGCATCCGCACATGTATGTGAAACAAATTTGGTTTCAAAACTAGCAGGTGCATGTGTTGTTTGCTGCCACCACCACCACCACAATGCTCGAAATTTGATAGTGAAGCTCCTCCTCGGATAATGAAAATATGTGAACCCCCATCAAAGTTACTTGTTTACAAAAATGTGTTTACCTTCTTCTGCAGACTTCATTAACACCATGCAGGCAAATGTTTGTGTGCCCTGTCTCCCTTTTTGGGTGAGGGGGGTGGAAGGAAGGAGGTCAGTTTAATATGAGTGTAAGCACTGCGTACTTGGAATGGGCTACATTAGAAACAGTTTTCGTAAAGTGGAACATAATCACATGTATAGTTTTCTTTTTAAAAATTGTCATCACAATTGTGCGTCATTCGTAGTGAATCCGCTGCAAACCAAGTTGTGCACAAATTGTACACGTTGTAATTTGCGCCTAGAAGCTCGTAGCTAACAGTGTTAATATGCTGATTTTTTTACAGATCATTAAAATTTGCTGTGAGTATTGCTGTACATTATCAGTGGTTAACATGCAGATACTTATTTACAGCTGGTTGATTATCTGAGTGGGGATTTCCTGGAGGAGCAATACAAAGGTCAGTCAGACCTAGCCCATAAGATATCGACACTGGGCAAGATGCAGGACTTCTATGGAACTCTTGGAGAGTTTTTGTTCGACAAGAAGCTGCTCAATGGGGAATTGTAATAAAACAAGGCATTGGAGTTCTGTGTCAACACAGAGCAGCTGGTAGTTTTACTTAGCATTGGTAACCAATTACTGTCAATGTATTTTTATTCTGAAATTCCTGTAAAAGAAGTTAGTATCACATAATTATACAGATGGGTGTCTTTTGTTAGTATTTTGACTTCCAAGCATTGTTCGGCCGAATAGTAGCTGTGTAATATTCAAGTTTACTGTTTTTTTTTTTTAATTATACATTCTTACCG
>Ga0136643_10006444_pt1 | contig 16806 bp, 16 predicted proteins | sample TergutLab28metaG_FD_96883 | JGI IMG/M metagenome (GOLD analysis project Ga0136643, IMG submission 96883) | Labiotermes labralis P1 segment gut microbial communities from Petit-Saut dam, French Guiana - Lab288 P1 (version 3) (version 3) | ecosystem: Host-associated > Arthropoda: Insects >... | reverse complement strand
TGAGAAATTAGTGCTTCTAGTTGGTTTTATTATAAGAACAAATGACTTAGACCTACAGTGCGTTTCCCTAACTGCTAGTTCTTGGTCTTGGCCAAACACACGTTTGATTAGGCGTTGTTATGTCTCCGTCCTGATGTTGCTCACAAGCTGTCAGCACATATACCATTGCTGTGTGTACAGTGAAAAACTCCTGATGATGGACAGAGGAACTGTGCGAAACATGTAGAGTTTTATCCCAAAAATAAATTTGAGAAATTAGTGCATCTAATTGGTGTAATTATAAGAATATTTTACTAGTCACTGTATATTATTAGATGCTGTGTTATTGGCCTATGCTGTTAAGGTTTCGCTTATACGTCGACCCTTATATTTCCGTGCGGCTATTGTCGAAATAAAAATCCTCGTCTCGTATTTGGGCCTTTACAGTATTCACACGTACCCCGAATCGAGGTATTTGTACCGTATGTTGATAAAGCATACGATACCGTTTGCGTGTGTAAGCTGTAAAGAATGCCCTGTTTAAACAGAAACGATGTTTGACCATGACAGTGCTACATGGGTGGTCTAACTTCGCAAAAATATGTATTTGGAATAATAAACTTGTGCCTTTCGTGAAATGGCAGAACATTGGAACTAGTACGTTATTTAGAATCGCAAATCATGAATAGGAGTACTCGTCTCAGCTCTTGTTTAGCAAGTTATAGGTAGACCGTGAACGGCCTCAGTTTGCAAGTCAATACAACTGAGCCAAATCATTCATAATTTCCAGTCTTGGCTAATACAGAATACAGACAGCAAACAGAAGACAAATTGAAACTTGCACATCTGTGCGTAAGAAAGTGGGCAGTATGAGAGGAAAGAAATTGGTTATAACATGCGTCATGGCACACGGCCTTCTTGAACTGCTGGTAGTAAAGAAATTCATGCTTTATGGAAACCAAAGTTTCATTGCCATATTCAACACTCATATACTGATCCAGCTCATCCAGAGTACATCTTCATACGAGATTTGACGTTCTCACAGCAGTGTTGCTGAAGAATCAGCAATCCAAGGGACTGTTTTTCCTTGAAGATAGGAATACTAAGACCATCGAAACATCGGTAACGTTAACAGTCGACAAGACTTGACCTCCCAGAACTATCGGATTTTCTTCCTCTTGCGTTACTTTGTTCGCCATTGGAATATCGGTCTTCCATTTACATCTGAGTGTCCAGAGTGATTTCTGTCACTGAGGTTTTTTAACGGTAATCCAAGCCTGATACATGTCCTACCATCTCATACTTTAGAAATCACTAGCATTAACAAGAAGAGGAGAAGAATACAGTTCACACAGGCTTAATTAAACTTTTCGCAGCATTTATGGTCTAGAAATCTGTAAGATCCAGTTCGACGTGCAAGGGTATTTGCAGAGATAAAGAAGAAGAAGAACCGCAGAAGGCGTGCACATCTCTGTACATGTTACTTGTATCACTTTTCCCATTCAGTGTCTACGTGTTTTGGGACAGTATGTTGGCACGGTGCCGAAATTTTCGAGGCCGCCAACCCTGCACGTGGTGATTCAGAAAAATTCCTCCCACAATATATGCCTATAAATCCACCTTCAAATCTAGCAACCCGCTGTAATCTACAGTTTTCTGCACGAAAACTACTGGGGCCATTTGGTGGAGAGCGATGCTTGTGCAAGAAACCTCCCACTCTCTTGCACGTAGCGCAGTTGTGAGGAATGTGCAGATATTAACGGGGTGATGCTCCCAGATTTATAGACAATCGGCACCCGGAGGGGGGCAGGTTGCGGCCCCACGCACCGGGGGCCTTTCCCCCCCCCCCCCCCGCAAGGAAATATTCCTGGTACTAATTTCTGTAAGAGGCTGAGTCGACCCTAGGGCCAGTGACACCATCGGGAATCAACCCCGCGACACTCCAGCTTTTAGCGCAGTGCCTCAACCAAACGCGCCACCGCGTGCCCATACAGAAAATACTTACTTACTCCATGCAGCACGGTCCTTCTTGGGAAGTTAACCGATTCTCAGCCACTACGGAAAATCTCCGCATTTTACGGAACCCGAAGGTTCATCACCGCATTCACAAGTGCCCGCCACTAGTCCATATCCTGAGCCAGCTCGATCCAGTCAACACCCCCACATCCCACTTCCTGAAGATACATCTTAATATTATTCTCCCATCTACGCCTGGGTCTTCCAAGTGCTCTCTTTCCTTAAGTTTTCCCCACCAAAACCCTACATATGCCCCTCCTCTCCCCATACGTGCTACATGCCTCGCACATTATTTTCGTAAATAAAATAGTGAATATACATAATATTTTATTCTAATATATAATCATTTATTACATGCATTGTTGATTTAATACTGCTTCTTCATCGAGTATGATCGGCCTCATCTCTGAAGAGACTAACTGCATCCAGAGAATTGAGGCTGTCATGGTGGGGTGTTAGAATTAGAGTCATCTGGGATGTGGTATCTCGTTGAGTGACTTATTACCGACGTTTCAAAATTTCAGTTGCTTTTACCTTTAAAAAGAAGCAGTCCACACTTGACGATGAAGGCAGGCCTTTTCTTCCAAATGTCGGAAAGTACTCAACTCACAAAAGACGCGAATACTCTGCTTCTGCGCGAATCGCAGTTGTCTGTATTTCTACTAATGCATACTTTATTTTCTGGCAAATATTCGCGTGTACCCTGTGAGACAATCCTTTAACAGCAGCCAGAATATGGATTTGAGTTTAGTATCGCCGATTCCAAAGTCCGCGCGGTCTAAGGCGTTAGTCTGCGGCCGCTCGCTTGCTGGGATGGTGGGTCCGAATCCCGTCGGAGGCATGGATGTGAATGTTGTATGTTGTCAGGTAGAGGTTTCTGCGACGGGCTGATCACTCGTCCAGACGAGTCCTACCGACTGTGGCGTGTCGTTGTGTGTTATCAGGAACAAAAAAAAAACATTCTACGCCTACAAGAAGTAGGCATAAGATATCGAACGATGAAGAAAGAAGAGTTAAATATCAACATTCACCTACATGTTCAGCGCCGGGTGCTGCCTTTATTAATATATTATTTTATTTCGGCCATAAGAAAGACTATGTGGACTTTCGAAGCCAGCTCCATCTACCTCGAACTGTAGCGTATCTCCTTAACTGGTTAACTCTAACACGTGTCGCCGTAGAAACGGCTGTTTTTCTGTCACATGAACAATGGAATTTTGACCTCTGGCCTGACTAAGACGATATTTCACTTGTAATCTGCAGCATTATTATTTACACAGATCCTCAGCGTGATTCACAGATAACAGCACTGTTTATATGTCGCATATCATGAACAAATAAGTGAAAGTGTTTTATCTGATAAAATCATTAGACTATAATCTGTTTCCAGAGGTGCTGCGACACCCCTTTAATCATTAACTGCAGAACCGATCAAGGTCTTGTATTCGTGATTTCAGGCTTCTGCTGCGAAGTGGATGAGAACTGCGTCCTTCTGAGTTATTACGCAGCAAGTAGTGGTAATTCCTTACCGACGTTTCGGAACAACCTATAGGGTCCATATTCAAGGGTCAAGAATCCAAAAATAGACCCTTGTAGATGGGACCGACAGGCCGTACCGAAACGTCGGTAATAAATTACCACTACTTGCTGCGTAATCTTTAGAGTCCTGAACTCTGAAGATGGGCCCGATAAGTTCTCCCGAAACGCCGGTAAGAAATTACCACTACTCGCTGCGTAATAACCCACAAGAGCGCAGTTCCCAAGGTCCTATAATTTGTAACCATGTTACATCGTACACAGAAGTTTCGCTGTTTCTTTAGATGGGTTCACATAGAAACTGCAAAAAGCGAATATTGGCTTCTAAATGTCTGTCAATACACCCTTCTCTCTGTTTTTTTGTCCGTCCGTGTTTTCACATGGATTACGTTGACTCGCACCGGATAGAAGTGCGTGAATATTGACAGTGGGAATTTGTCAGCACTTCCCAATTGCAGTCAAAATGGGACACAAATACCAGTCACTGTGCGACAAGACTTACATGTATTTACAACTACTTTGGTTACTAATGTTAACGCGGTTAACTTTGTTGCCATTGTTCCTGTGGTTGCTTTTGTTCCGATGGATTCTGAGTCACTAAATTTACCGTTAATTTTCTGATTACTAAGATAACGTATTGCCGGTCCCAGCGGCCGCGCGGTCTAAGGCGTATGTCTGCGGCCTCTCGCCTGCTGAAATTGTGGGTTCGAACCCCACCACCGGGGGAATGAATGCCTGTCTGTTGTGAGTGTTGTCACGTAGAGGTCTCTGCGACGTGCTAATCACTCGTCCAGAGGGAGTCCTAGCGTCTTCGGTGCGTCGCTGAGTGTTATCTAGAATCCTCGTGAAAGCGGAGGCCTTGGCCCAGTGGGGCTGTTGCGCCACATATAAAAAAGTAACGTATGTTCTTATGGTTACCTTCGTTACCTCAGTTAACTTTGTTTAGAAACGTTACCAGTTTTCGTTGTTGGCTATGGTTACTCGGTGCCAGAAGCAAAATACAAACAACAAAATTAGCCTTAAGAGTCTCTGTTATCGCTCCTGAAAAATTACTGAATATGTATATGAAAATAAGGCATCAAGTTAACGTATTACCTCTGTCGAAGTTTGGCATGTTTTTCTTTTTTTCTGTCTCCGAATTGAGTGCTGAAGCCGGTGACAGATTTTTCAGATGACAGTACACACTTAAGCCTACATACAGCAATCCAGCTCACGTGATGTCACTATTAGCTTTTTCCTCAACAAAAACCGTATTTCAGTTACCAAAGTGAGCTCACAGAGCTCGATTTCCATTGCAAAAATTCAATTATTCCAACGACACTCCGTTCGTCCCGCCGTGATACAACTACGATAACGATACAGTTCACAGCACACGCATCCTAACCTCACCACATGTCCTGCTACGAGCGACTGCCATGCATTACGATCTGGCACAGTGCGTTGGTTAGTTCCCCTTCTTGCTCGCAAGTTGCTCTTATCTTGAACCAATGAGCTCGACCTACAAAACACTGCCTGTACCTTATTATAGACTCGAACGATGCTGTATCTCACATTAGACTTTAAACTCACACACAGTTTACAACACTAACACTTGGGGAAAATGAACGTCATATTTCCCCCCACACCATGGACATGACCTTCATACGACGTCACTGTCGCAGTCGCTGTGTTCACGTTACGTCTGCAAGAGTCGGATGCAGCGAGGATGGAAGGTGGTTCCGGCAGTAAAAACCTAAAGATTATAACACCGTATACAAGACGATGGATAAACGTAGGTGCCTCAGTCTAAAAGAACGCACCATGTGAACATAGCCCGTCTTCAAAAGCCAAGAAACTCCTCCCCGTTTTTGGAACCCGAAGATTCATTACCTTCTGGGACATACGAGGGAGAAGACGTAAGCAGCTACGTAAGCACGTTACGAAAATGAAAAAAAGAATATTGGAAATTGAAAGAGAAAGCACCAGATCGCACGTTGTGGAGAAATTTCTTTGGAAGAGACTATGCACCTGTCATAAGAGACAACGGAGTGAATGAATGGACACCATTTCTCGAACATACGCCAGAAAGAAGACGGTAAAAGCAAAACATCTTGTCACACATTGTAAGGCACTTGTATCTATCTGTCGTACTGGACTGACTTACCGCAATGTCGGACACGTCAGTGAATATATAATAGCTTTATACACACACACACACATTCACTGCACTTTATGATGCGAAACCCAAGATCATGACCTACAGTCATATATCCAGTACAATTCCACACTAGTGTTTTATATTATTCAGTATCTGTTTGTAATCATATATATTTTCTTTTACTTTTACGGACGGCCTTGCAACCTTCCTGCAGTGTTATTGAGTTCACTGAGGATGGATGTTAAACCGAAGTACGTCAGAAATGTTGAGCAAATTGCTCGATATCAAAACATAGATGAAACGAATAATAATAATGCTATTAACCTTGGCCCCATTTAATCCTTATTTAAAAAAACATAATCCTTTTCGCCATAACATGTCCTCTGCAGCACTATCTCACGGCAATATGGCACCTTGGGAAAAGAGGTCATATAACTTACGTCTGTCCGTCCGTAATTTCTATCCCCAACGTTTAAGGGATTTAGGCGATTGGGATAGGGCACCTATGTACATTTTCGGCCCAATATAATTGTTATCCGTACCTATACACCGAAACCTCAAATTAAAATCGAACATTATCAAATTTCTAAAAAACGGTTCTACTTACAAAAGCGGCATACAGACCCTTCACATTTCAATTCACAACGTTGTGTTCAGGCCTACAAAATATACATTACATTAAAACTGCCCATCAAAGCACAGCCTTTAACGCCAGTTTATTACACACCCATTTTAAGCACATCCTCAGGCCCATCTTCAGGCGTCTCTCCCATACCAAATGAAATATATTCTCAATACTTGACATAACTGCTTTGTCTCAGTAAAGATCAAGTTGGTCCCACGCATGCCATGATGACATATGGGGTAGAAGAGGCACAGCTCAATCCCATCTTAACCTTGGCACTAGATGATACTCTTTGATCAGCTTTACTCCTGCACAGACAGCCCTCATTGCATGTGGCAGAGGAGGCTGGATGGGACCCAGAAATTATTAGGACATTTTCAGGAACAGAAAAATAGCTTTTCCCGGCCAGGAACCGAAGCAAGATTCCTCAGTCATCCACCCCATAGCTTAGTCATTATACAAACTATGCTAAGTTATTTTCTAAAACTAAATTTAATCCAGTGAGTATCTTCCAACTTCTTATAGCTGCATGTCATACTGTAGTGTGAAATGACACTGCTCTATGGAAATGAATAAAACGAACGGCACATACACCAAACCAGACTAACTTGGCAAGTGTGATCTATCGAGTTAATTCAAAAGGGTACAGAAAACAGGACAGAAACACTATTTACACAAAATTTGTATTGAATGGGCATCAACAGCCTTCAATTCTGGGCACTGATAACATTCACTACATACATGGAGCCCATTATATGAGTATTAATGTACTGTATGTACTTTGTACATTAACCTTTTGGCGCTGGAATTATTTTTTAAATTTTAGCACACCCTGTACATAAAATGTGAATAATACAGGAACCAAATATGTTAGAATTATGAAACAAACTGCATTTTGAAGAGAAGAAAACGGACAGTATATACCATGTTTAAAATATTCAGTACCTATATTTGTTGAATAAATATATAAAATGCAACTTTAGAAGTTAACGGTGCGGTACGACCACTATAGTTGACATTACACATCAACAGGTTAACATACATATGCACTGTGATGAAGCACGTAAAAACACGCATGGATTAAACGATCAAAGTCATTATTTATGCATATCTTAATATTGACTGTGATGCAATAAGTTGAAAGATATTTAAATAACAACAACTAAACAATTAAGCCTACTCAACTAATCAAAATGCAGCCACTACATTCAATACTGTATGTTGTTATAGAATATGCTGCCTGAATAAGACCAGAACTCCCATCACAACATGTCAAGGATGTACTGAAAGCTGATGCTTAGCAAACAAACATTAAAAGCCATGTTGAGATGTATCTTGACAGACAAGAAATGTAGTCCATGTTCACCTGATACCCAATGTTTTAAGGGAGTAATACGACACGGAAGTTAAAGAACAATTTCAGGTTATTAGCTCGGAGAGATACACAGCTTTGCACATGTACCAGGTATCTCCACAGACAGAGACCAGCATGAGCTGCCTTACATAATTTATAGCTTTATTGTTCTTTATCTGCATACTTCTCTATTTGTTTGACAAAATCCCGAAAAGAAAGAGACGTAATTACGTTCAGCAGAAACTATGGTTGCAAGTCATGAAGTGCACCTTACCCAGGCAAAGACACATCAGCATAACTGTGCTAGTACACAAGTAAGATGTTAAACATTACACAGCACTTTCTGGAGGGAGTGACTGGCTTCATATGGTACTCAAAATGTTTTATCATTACTGTGGATTCAAGGGAAAAATACCATTACAAGAAGTTACTATCTCAAACCAAATTATGTACTGAACTGTTATACTGAATTTATTCTAATATTTACATACAAATGAAACAAGTCAAAAAAAGTGTTTCATGTTAAAAAAGAGGAAAACACTGTCTTGTGCATTAAAATGTCCACATTACAGTTAGCCGATTCCCCTGAAAACTTTAGAGAAATGCATATGAAGATATACCAAATAGATCCAGCTTCATATAATGCTGCAATGGGTTACTGTGGGATGTGCTTGAGATAATGAGATAGTTTAGATAGTGATATAGGTCACAGATTGTCTGGAATGATGTGTTGTGTAGTTGACACACATTGATTTTTTTTTTATTGTGGTTTTATTTTAGCATTCTTACATGTACTGTATGTTAGTCATAAGCTAAATTTACTCATGCTTAGTTCTCGCCTCTCTTAAGACCAGGCACGGAAGGAATATAATTTCCTTCCATTTCTTTTGTTCATAACTGGACTCGTTAAATGTAATCGCGCGACCAGTGTGTGCAGCAAGACATGTAACAATAGTTGCTTTGTTCTGCGGGAGCAGTCTGCTGCGTAGCTCGAACTGTGTCTGAGCAGCAGAGTACGAAGCTGGACAGTCAGTGAGTATGAATGGTAATGAAGAGTTCAATGGCGAGAATTGTCACTTATACATTTTAGTTTTAAATGCTATTACTCCATGCTCTTGCACAATAAAACTCCAATATATTCTACTTGGGGATTATTGAGAGTGTGCGCGACCTTCACAACTCCCCGCCTTAACCAGAGTTATGAGCTGCGTCCTCCCTGGGAACAACATCTAAGATACGTTCCTCATCGGGTCCTCAACAGATACAACAGATGAATGGATATTTGGATTCCAAGGTATCACAAACAAGAATATTGAGAGATGATACGAAAGTTTCTCATCGCTATTAAACCTCAGATGTCCAACTACAATACACAAAACAAGTATACACAGTATATACAAACTTCCATTTACACAGCTGTCCTTACAGAAGCTATAGCTCTGCCAGCTTCTACACACATCAGATTATCAACAACACCATAAACTAAACAAAAATACATTTTATGTTACAGAAACATAAACATTGTCATATCAAACTAAATGAAGTTCAAAAGCTATACTCATGGAATTTAAACACAGTGGCTCAGGCAGGGCACTGACTTAAACTCATTCATTAGAATTTAAATCTGTTTATATGATTGGAAAGATTTTTATAAAGTAGTGGTATCACTGCTAGTACACTTGACATGAAACTGGAAAACAGGCCTACAGAAATAACACGCCTGCTCAGTAAGGAACAACAACATAAATTAACTGCAAACATCATATTTTTTTTCCAGCAGAACTGTGTTTTCAGAAAATCTAGTAGCTATGTACATGAACAAAATGAAACTAAATTTAATAAACCACTCTTATGTATTACGTCACACAATACAGTTCTGGGACTCAGGTTGTAAGAACAGACACACATGAAAAAAGAGGAAAGTTGATTTATTTCCTTCAGAATAATCTCCCTGGAATAAAACACACTCTTTACATCTTTTAGGACCTGCGGAGAAAAGAAACTGACATGCCCAAAGGAACTTATTTCATTCAATGGCTACATTCTTTCTTGGCTTTGACACTGTAATAGCTTCTTTCAGGGTGATTTTCACTTTAGGGAATAGATAACAAAAGGTAAAATGTAAGTATACAAATAATGAGGAAGTAAAAGGAGCTAATCACAATGTACTTACAACAAATGGTGCAGTCCACTTCTAGGAGTTAGGCACCTATAAGACAACTACTGGAACCCTCACAGTAGGATGACAGTGCATATGACAGCACAGCAGACAAGCAGCTTACCATGAAATCCATACAATGATGAAAGTATGGTATTCCACATACACAAAAAAAAGTCCAACCTTCACAGATATGATAAAAAGGAAAGTATGTTGAAAATTCCACACAGTCTCTAGCTGACCAAAAATCCAAGACCTCTGGTACAGTACTCCTTCACCACCAGGTCTGCCAAAGATAAAAATACATGTTTCTGCGAACTCATTGTAACTACAGGAATTTCTACGCCAGCTAGCTGGTAATTTAGCAATTTTATTTCACCTACTGAGATTATTTAGTACAAAATGAAATGACAGGATGATCATGGTGAACTGGAAATAAAATAAGATGAAGTAATCAAGATGCATGTCAAGATAATGTATGGGAATTTACCTGCAAGGACAGCACACAAACATGACACACCTCAGTTGCATTGGCCAGTGCACCAATCAGGCTACGATGAATTCCTAGTTCCACGCACTCTCAATCTTCAGAATACAATGTAGCAAGTACTATGCTGCCAGTTTCAACCAATGGAGAGCAAGGAGAATGTATAGGCCCCCCCATCTGGTCCACGCATCGTTCTGAAGAATAAAATGTTCTGCTTCTGGTAAAATATGAATACCAGCTGTCCAGGTGCTGCCAAGACCTAGATATGACATCTTCCATTCACATGTGCCATCAGCAGCACTGAAGGGCCCAAAGAGAACTTCTGAATTTCTTACAAGGATGCATGAAGAAACACACCACTTATTCAGCTTGGATATCCAACATGAAAATACTTTGTTACAAAACAACACAAGAGAATTACGCATCTGAAACTGTTAGCCACAACAATATTCACCCTGATGAAGTCCACTGCAACTGTGCTGGCATATATCTCTACCATAACCATGGGGGTAACTAAAAGTTATTTTATTTTCACCTCATCAGAAAGGTACACACAATACACAGTAACATTTCCATCACAATGATGTTTGGATTCCTTTACCGCTTCTCTCTCGACTTCATAATATCTTTACTTGCTTCTCTTCTCCTCTTATTTATAGGATTTCTTGGGTCATAGATTTCAAACCAATCATCAGTTTTGGTACTTGCATCTTTGGCAAGTACAGGTGTATTGGATTCAAACTTCAACTGGTGGGTAAGCCTAGAAGACACAATTATAAGAAAGGCATTACTTTCAGACAGCAGAACATAAAACTCCACTGAACACACTCCCTCTTGAGATAGTAACAAGTCCTTGGCTGCTGAAGGAATTCCCTTCATGAAATGGAACTTCAAGGTTCATTATTGTGTCTACAATATCCTACAACTAGTCCCTATCCTACGCCACGTAAATCCAATCCTTTCTTTCCCATCCCATTGCTTTAAAATCCAAGTTAATATTATCCTCATATCTACACCTATATATTCCAAGTTGTCTCTTTTCTTAAGGTTTTCCAAACAAAACCCTGCAGGCATTTCTCTTCTCCATGTGTACAACAGGCACAGCCCATCTCATCCTCGATTTGATCGCCCTAAACTCCTGGTGACAAGTACATATCAGAAAGCCCTCACAATGCAATTTTCTCCAGCATCCTACTACTTCCCACCTTGTTGGTCCAAATATCGTCTTCAGCACTCTGTTCTCAGACACCCTCATTTGTTATTCTTCCAATGCAAAGAACAAGTCTCCCACCCATATAAAATAAACACATTAAAAATAGCACTAAAACGTACAATGGGGTAGTCTCCACCTGTGTCTTATCTATATCCTGTACAGCAGAACACATCCAATAGGTGGAAAGTTACTGGAAAAACCCACAGCATCTGAACATATGACCCAGAAATATGAACAGATTCTGCTTATAAAGCCAAAAACTTGTAAGTTGCTCAGTGAGAGCTCCAGACCGTTTGGAGGGCGATCAAACACCCTCCAGTACATGTAAGTACATCAGGTACCAAAAATACAGGCCACGTGGGAACATGCCTTGTCATGCAACATAACAACACCCTCTGTGAACATGCTTGGGTCATTCCTCTTGATGGCAGTAGCAATAAGGTCTCAGAAGGGTTCCACAACACCACCACATGTTGCTGGTGACGTGAGGGCCCCTGAATGCTAAAGCACAAAAGAGTTGTAGATTTTGTTCAGACAGAGATGTGAAGGTCCTGACAATGAACCAGGTTCAGCATCACCTCAGGGAGTTCTGGGAGTGGAAATCCACTGGCTCATATGAGGTTTGTTCAAATAGTATCCGGATTGGAAATTTAGTGGTTGTTCACTGTGTGGGATATGTTTGCGACCAGTCTTGACATGTTCATACATGTCTTAGCAACACATGACACAAGTTGCAAGTGGCTGTGTTTGCTCAGTTGGCTGTAGTAGGTCGCGGAAGTAACACGTGCGTTTATGTCATAGCGATTTTTATGATGTGTGAAAGTACCGAACAACGCATTTGCATCAAGTTTTGTTTTAAAATCAGAAAAGCTGCAATGGAAATGTATCAATTATTGCAGCAAGCATATGGTGAAGATGCAATGGGTCGTACACAAGTGTTTGACTGGTTCCGTCTATTTAAAGAGGATAGAACCTCCGTTGAAAGCGACCCCTGCTCAGGACGACCGTCAACATCGAGAAACGAAATGATTGCTAAAGTTAGAACAATCATTCACAATAACAGGAGACTGACAGTACAAGAGATAGCGGATGACTGTGGGATCTCCGTTGGCTAATGCGATGCAATTTTAACTGACGATCTGCACATGAAACGTGTGTGCACGAAGTTTGTGCCGTGTTTACTAACAGATGACCAATGTGAGCAAAGTCAGACAATAGCCCGTGATTTGTTTAAGCGTTCATGTGAAGACGTGCAGTTTCTTAAGAATAGTGTCACAGGTGACAAGTCCTGGGTCTACGGGTATGACCCGGACACAAAACAGCAATCGTCATAGTGGAAGGGTCCCACGTCTCTGTGACCAAAGAAGGGGCACCAGGTGCGAAGCAAAACAAAGGTCATGTTACTGGCGTTTTTTGATTCTGAAGGTATTGTACACCATGAGTACGCTCCCGACAGGCAAACAATTAATAAGGAATTCTACGTGGAGGTCTTGCGACATTTGCATGAATCAGTTCGCCAAAAATGACCAGAAAAATGGCAGGATGGTTACTGGATCCTGCACCTTGACAATGCGCCCGCACACACTTCACATCTGGTGCAGCAATTTTTGGCCAAACACGGCACCGCTCAGTTGCAGCAGCCGCCATACTCACCAGATCTCGCACCATGTAACTTTTTCCTATTCCCAATGCTTACGAAAGTTCTGAAAGGACACCGATTTGAGGCAATGGAGGACATCAAACGAAATTCGATGAAGACACTATTAGACATCCCAAAAGAGGAGTTCGCAAAATGTTTCCAACAGCGGCAGAAATGTAGGACAAAGTGTGTAGCTGCGGAAGGGAAGTATGTTGAAGACAATTAGGGTTAAAACCCCGTAAGACTCATCTACTTAACGTACTGTGGTCAGTCTGGATAAATTTTGAACAAACCTCGTATAGCAATGGCATGTATACCTCAGTGGCCATGAGAACTGATTTTAATGGCCTCTACTCTTAGCAAGTGGTTTTCACTTGCGAAGTTCTGGTAAAATTCTTCTTTCTGAGTAAAAAAAGGCTCACCAGTCTTCATCATCATCATTTTCATTCCTATTGTCCAGAGTGGGGAAAGACTGTTCTTCTTCTTCATATGACTTTTCACTGGATTTCTCTTTTGCAGATGACAGCTTCTTTTGGAATTTTGCCAACATTGCCATAGTAAAATCCTCTCTTGAAGAACCTGAGAACACATCAGTTCAAATACTGTAGTTGATCATAACCATTCAATTGCATTGAACTTCACTGTATATATCAAATAATGCAAGACATCACGATGAAGAAGTTTGATACTTGTAACACTTACTTTCCTTTTAAGCTTCAATCTACATCATGAAGTTAACAACATTAATAACTACAGAATTTCCGTGCACAGCTTAATTATGGCAAGGCAATATTTATCACATTGCAGCACCAATATACATATCATAACCTGTGTAATGTAAATGTTAATGATTGGCAAAATAAAAAGTATTAATGCACATGCAAGAAATTTTAGGAATGCACCAATCTGTATATCAAGATATTACTGTATTAACAAAAGCAAATATAATTTCCTGTTACCTTTCTCAGGTATCTGACCCTTCAGCTGTTTATACTTCCTTTGTTCCTGTTTGTATGCCTCAATGGCCTCATTCTTCGGTACTTCATTATTTTGTTCACCCTCTCCCTCTTGTTTTCTTTCCGCCCTTTTCTTCTCGTCACTTTTTAATTCCCGTTTCAAGTCCCGTATTTCTTTGCGAATATCATCCCTGCCAAGAAAAATGTAACCACATCTCAATGAACAAATCAAATTAAACCTGAGAGGCATAAACAGGATGCAGTAGACATAGTAAGGCATTTTAAAATTTTAATTATGTGCTTCTCTGTTAGGGTATCATTGTGTAAAGGTGTTTGAACTAAAACAGAGACCTTTAAAGTTAGTCAACATGGAGCATTGAAAGCTGGTCAGCCATCCTCAGCTTACACCTAAGAACACTGCCCGAATGTTGGCATCCACCGGCCGCAGTCCAAGGCGATCTGCATGTAAACACACTCAAGCATTTACGTGCATGTCTAACAGCAGTGTACGGCGCATCCTGCATAGTGACCTGAATCTTCACCCATACAATTTGCAAATTATGCATTCTTTAAGAGATCGGGACAAAGAGGTATGCTTGCAATTCTGTCATCAGTTTCAGGGAATAGTGTATGAAGATCGAGACCTGCCAAACAACCTTCTGATAATCAATGAGGCACATTTTCATTTGCATGACACAGTTAATAAGCAGAACTTACTATAACAGTCGGCTGCAAATCCTAACGAACTTCATCAATGTCCCTTTATGACCCAAAAGTTATGTCTGGTGTGCTGTTTGGTCCGGGGGAGTCACTGGACCCTACTTCTTTGAGGATGAACACAGACCAGCCATCACAGCACATTGCAACATTACACAAAGGTGATCAATGAATTTATAGCCCCAAAGCTTCCACAAAACCATGGCTTGTGGTTTCAACAAGATGGTGCTATGGCCCACATGGAAGTGATTGGCATGGCTGCACTTCACCATTTGTTTCTGCAGCAGGTGATTTCTCTTTTCGGTGATGTCTCATGGCCTCCTCCTTTGCTGGACCTAACAGCACCCGACTTTTTTATGTAGGGTCATTTGAAAAGTAAAGTGTACTGTAGTTGCCCTATAGACTTAAATGCACTCAAACAAACAACACAAGATAAAATTGCCAATATTTCAGAAGAAATATTTTGTGAAGTTATGCGCAGTTTCACAACCCATGTGCACCGCTGCATTCAGGAGGGTGGTGGCCACCTAAGGCATCGTACATAAAAGGTAAAACAAAGTAAAAGAATTTAAGCACAGTAGTAAATTTTAATGTGCTAAAATTGATATTAATTACTTTCAGTAAAATGTTATGTGTACTTATAATTAGTTCACTATTTCTGCCACGCCCTGATTCTTCTAAATAAATAATCCCCACTTCTCAGAGTAATATATTTATATTTATGGAGGGCTCAACAGGTGACAGCTAAGCTGATCATTCAAACTACAAAATTAAAAATAAATTCTCCATCCTCAAGTCCTCAAAAGAAAAAGAAAGATCATTATCAACATTCTGATGGTCTACAGATACGTTTTATCTCTGCAAAAATTATGACATTAAAGCATCTATAAAAAATGGTTTTCACACAAAACCACTGAATAACAATGCCATGTCAAGGCTTCCCAAATGATACTTTAATTCTTATCTCCATCTACATGTTGAAACTATTTTACTTCATAAGATTTGCGGTTGTCATGGCAGTGAACATTACAATTAAGTTACCCCAGTATATGATGCTGTGTACTCTAGTCAACAGGCGTGGAGTGGAGGTTAATATTAAAATAGGTCTTAAAGCAATAGGGTGCAGAGCTAATTCACATGACTCATGACAGGTCCAACACTACACTTTCATGAACATGGCAATAAAACTTTGGGTTTGACTTAAGGAAGACATTCTTACCGTGCTGAGTGACTATCAACTGTTCAAGGGAAACACACTCTCATAAAACTATTTATTACTGTCCACAGCCATTACAAGGCAATTACAGATTATATCAGCAATGCATATAACAGTTAAGTTAAATAATTAATGGATTTTAGCCTGCAAATTTTTTATAGTATGAATTAACAGGAGCCAAGTTGAAGAATAAAAGACCAACTTTATGTCATTTGCTATTTTATTTCACTTCTTATGAGCTCAACATGTTTTGGACATTAATGTATCCATCATCAAGAGCTTGTGACTATTCTGTTGAACTACCACATCCATGTTGCAGGCTGAAGCTGAAGCTTCAGCCTGCAACACTGATACCACTCCAACCCAACCACACCAAAACTCCAACGCATATCGATCCAAGAACAATACGACCAATGAGGTAATTCAACAGAATAGTCGCAAGCTCCTGATGATGGATATATTAATGTCCGCAACATGTTGAGCACATAAGAAGTGAAATAAAACAGCAAGTGACATCAAATTGGTCTTTTATTCTTCAACTATCACAATGATGCACGGTCCAATAAACGTAAGATTAACAGGAGCCAAGTTCTTTACTCAAGCATATGTTCAACACTTTGGATATAAAACACAAAAACACATTACAATATTTCACTCAGTACACTAATTAATATACTGAGTGAAATATTGTAACGTGTTTTTGTGTTTTATATCCAAAGTGTTGAACATATGCTTGAGTAAAGAACTTGGCTCCTGTTAATCTTATGTTTATT
>Ga0136643_10006437_pt1 | contig 16809 bp, 6 predicted proteins | sample TergutLab28metaG_FD_96883 | JGI IMG/M metagenome (GOLD analysis project Ga0136643, IMG submission 96883) | Labiotermes labralis P1 segment gut microbial communities from Petit-Saut dam, French Guiana - Lab288 P1 (version 3) (version 3) | ecosystem: Host-associated > Arthropoda: Insects >... | reverse complement strand
GGAGGAAAGGAAGCTGAGGGTGTTTGAGAACATGGTGTTGAGGAGAATATTTGGACCTAGGAGGGATGAGGTAACGGGGGAATGGAGGAGATTGCATAACGAGGAGCTAAATGATTTATACTCCTCACCCAATATTGTGCGGGTGATAAAATCGAGAAGAAGAGATGGGCTGAGCATATGGCGCGTATGGGTTAGGAGAGGGAGGTGTATAGGGTCTTGGTGGGGAAACCGGAGGGAAAGAGACCACTAGGGAGACCTAGGCGTAGATGGGTGGATAATATTAGGACGGATCTCCAGGCGGTGGAATGTGGGTATATGGACTGGATTGGGCTGGCCCAGGATAAGGACAGGTGGCGGACATTTGTGGATGCGGTAATGAACCTTCGGGTTCCGTGAAATGCGGGGAATTTCTTGACTAGCTGCAAACCAGTTAGCTTCTCAAGAAGGACTCTGCACCATGGAGTAAGTAAGTAAGTAAAATCTAAATTTCTGAAACTTTGTCGTCCGTGTAGCCACATTGTTAACAAAAGTATTTAAATATTATACATCTAGGTTATATTTTTTTAAACTCCCTGTCTGCTATCCAGTAAAATACATGTTCTAAATCGAAAATACCGCATCCATATGCATGAAGGCATATACTAACACACAATTTGAATTCTAATCCTCAACAAACATAAAGCCTTCTCGTAACCTTGCTTGTGGTCACAGTGGGGTTACTGGTGAGGCCTTCACGGATATATGCAGGCGCCAACGTACCAACAATTCCGTATTTGGCTCCTACTGTTATTATGACTAATATGCTAGATAACACAGAACGGGTTCATCCTCGCGACCCTGCGTTATCGCCCCCAGATTGCTGCGCTACGTTGTATAGGTTTTGATACTTGATCCAAGAATTAGTTTACATATTCTTGGAGTATCTGTTTTAGTATGGTAGGATGTGAAAAGACGTACACCCGGATACAGTGCACAGCATTATCAACAGTGTTTTCTGAAGTTTATTAATCTAGTCCGTTGGTGGTTTATAAAATTTTATTAAAGTATACAATATAGAACTACATGAAAGCATTCAATTACTGCCTTTCACTAATCCGTGCTTTGTGCGAAATCCGGGGATTCTCTAGATGGGGGCATTTGACGTTATTGTATTTTGAATATTTCACTGTGTAATTTGGCAAGCAGTTATTGACGTTTCGAAACATACTGACCATATCATCAAAGAAGTAGGTTTCTCCGAAACATCGTTACTGATCTACCAAAGATATGGCGTCATATCTTAGGTTGATATGAATTAAAGTCGAAATTCCCGGTAAATTTTAAGTGACCGCCTCCATATAGAATTTTACAATTTCTATCCAGTGGTTTATGCGGAGATATTGGACCATAAGAAGAGATAGTAGGACAGATGTGACCTCTCTAAATGTCTTTATTGGTTTTGTAAAGTATGACTGAAAGGTAAGTTTGGTTGTTAGGTAAAGGTGAAGGTAAAGTGATCCCGTTATAGGCCCGGTGTGGCCCAGGGAGTGGGTAGAGGTATAGCTGTACTCTTCCATGACCGCGGCACTGGAAGGGGGTGAGTGGTCAGCAGCACGCTCCGGACGCCCTTAAGGTCTTACTCCCGGGAAAGAACCAGTACCCATTTTACAGGAGGCTGGGTGGGCACCAGAGCCTGTCTGGACGGGCGGAAAATCTCGTCCCAACTGGGATTCGATCCCGAACCGTCCAGCCCATAGTCAGTCACTATACCGACTGAGGTACCCTGCCCATGAGTTTGGATATTACAGACATTAAATATGGCGTAGAGGAAACAATAATTTGTAACTGAATGACTCGAGTTATGTCATCTTAAACAGTAGAAATTATGTGAAGAAATGCCCAGCAACAAGAGATCGGCTGTGGACAGATTTCAAAACTGATGCTTTATAAAATAAATATGTTCACATTTGAGTGTCACAATTTAGAATACGGACATTGCGGCACTCAAACAATCACAAGCAGACAAAACAACGCCAGACAAGGAAACCAGCCTTCTTCAAGGTTTGACAGAACAGCTGGAATATAAGGCAGGAAAGCCATGCAATTTATTGCAATGCTTGTTGTACTAACCACTTCCACACTGGACTTAATTTAAAGGAACCTGGAAATAATTATACACTTATGACCGATTGACCATCTCGCCATGCAAATGGTTGAGGGAATGGAGACATGACTCCACACATTCTTACATTCGGCAGTAAGAGGTAAATGGTCAGCTTCGTACGCCTTCCGCTTTTACCGGTATTCATTAGAAAATATACTGGGTGGGCATAAGAGCTGGTTTAACGGTTTGGAGAAGAGAGCCTCTGAACCGTGTTGGGAATAGAACCCCGACTTTTCGTTTGTAGAGTCCTTAGCCTAATCACTATTTATGGGGAATCTCAAGAGTAAAATTCTTTCTTCTGGTAGCGCAAAGTACCGTGATGCATAGTTGATGTTGTTGCAGAACCATGAATTGTTAGCTTTAGCTGTTGACAGATGTCTCTGCAAGTTCTTTCACTTTCCGTTTCAAACATAAATAAATGTAGACCACATGGGGCAGAGCTTCTGAATGATATATGTCGAGTGTCCCGAAAGAAAATGTTAAAGGAGACGTACTGTAACAAATGGCAGAATTATTACGCATTGTGGAGGATTTTGGCTAATTAATTAAGTCTCGGTGCCTGGTACTGTACTTAAGTACACGTAATTTAAGATAACTTCATTCCCTTTTTACTGTTGTTTTTTAAAAGTTCTGTCGGTTTACATTCCATAAAACGTCTTGAGTACCGTCGTGTTTGTAAATGTACATTCAGCGGAAGAAATGGATGTGTCCATGCTGACTTGTATTTGGAAAAATAAGGTGGACTAGCAAGGAATGTGAGGAGAACAGAGTATCTTGTTTATGAAATTTCATTAAATGAAAGTCGTAGTCTGGAGTATGACACCGTGAAATTTTGTAGCAATGTGTCGACAATTGTAATGAACGTGTTGTTTTCTCATCAACGCCTGTGCGGCTGAAGAAGGCAACATAAAGTTCCTCCGAAGCATTTGTAATTATCTTCCACTCGTTAATAATAATAATAATCAGTGCCGAGAAAACGCTAGTCTCATGCAGTTACATTCTTCTGCGGACTTTGGCAAAATTGACCTTTAGGAAGTTCCCGTTGTGCCCGACCCTACTTACGTATCATGCCATGACTGCATGTGGGGGTGTGGAGGTATAGCTCCGTGCGTTTCTAACTCTATCACCAGCTGAAGACAGTTTTACGCCTCGTCCAATTCACCCCTGGAAAAATAGTCCCCAATACTCATCGGATAGAAGGCTGTGGGAGTCCCGGTGTGTGGAAGGGCGCTTTGAGGAAGAGAAAGATTCTCTTCAAAAGAAATTTGATTACTCCTTCTTCCAGCTTCTAGTTCAGTTGCTATTTTGACTCAGGAGAGTCTGGGACAATATTGAACACTGTACAAAATCAGCTTTGAATATAAGAACTGCTTTTGGGACTCAGTCGTTGTCCCTTGTGCTTCTGTGGTAGCTGCTGTCAGCTTGTAGGATTGCTGGCTGCGATAGGTAAATAAATATAGTGCTCTGCGTGGACCCTGTGTGACGGAGCGGGTTACAGAGGGCAAGAGGGTAGGGTAAGGTATCCACGCAATTCTCAATAAAATGCATAGCAACCCGATCGAATGAACCTTGACCCCGTCTTTATTGACGACAGTCGGAAGTCCGCATTGGCGTAGGTGTAGCGGGTCTTTGTGAGGAGCAGCTGAGAGCCTACGGACTTGCTATTCACAGCTGTTCGAGAAATTCCGCAAGTTACTAGCCCATATCTTTATATATTTCTTTATCTCACACTTCGCACAGCAACAAAACGAAGGAAAATACCTCATATTGCTGCTTGTGCACTTATTTACGCTTCATTGAAAGGAGCTCTTCGTAACTGGCACTGCATGTTGTGGATGTGGTAAGATGATGAGTGAACCAGCGAGTTGGAAAGTATGTGGAAGAAAACGGGTGTCACGTAGTCCAAGGGGCTATCTGGACGTGTTCCTGGAAAAAACTGAGGCAAAAATCACACCTTTCCATTTTTTTTATAACCTCAACACAACTGTTAACATAATTGTCCGGTAGAGGCGCTGCAGTCGTATTTTGGAGGGACATGTTGTAAATGAGAGAGACTAGCCTGACGTCTAACATAAGCCTAGCTCATGGCAATGTTACAAAAGGAAAGTTTCCAAACTCTGCGTTAGTTTAGTCCTTTTCACAGATCTGAGTCTTCTTCTTCGAAATGAGTCAGAAGATTTACCTATTGTTCAAAATTGCTAGTTTATTGAAAAACGTTTTGGAAATACTGAGTGAAGCTCGAAAAATGTCGGCTTGAAATGGCGACAGGCTAGAATTGAATACCGCATACCTGAAATAAATTCACTTACGTTTCGTAGTCAGGCTACTGCATTCAGTATGGTGGTTTATATTCTCCAAGGAACATTTCTGTTTCCGCATCGAAGATAACTTACACTTCTTTCACGACAGCTAAATAAGGATGAAGATTCCGTATTCGTTACAGTTCAGACAAATAAAGAATTCGATATTCTGAAGGTCATTGTATCAATAAGTGCACTATGCGACAGCAGAGAAGGAAAGGACACTCTCTCCAGCTAAATCTATCTTCTTATCAGACACCCGACAGCAGAATCGTCGTCCATTCCTAATATGAACACAAACGTAATCCCTCCATTTGTGTTATGTGAACCGCGCCTAACAGAACCGTTCCCCCGTACGTTGCAGAATATTTATACCCTCGTGTGACTCCAAGATCCACCTCTGAACAAACCTTAAACCACGTATTGATTTTCTGTGTGCTACCCGGTCCTGTCCTACTTCATCCACCCCCAAATCTCCCTCATCCCTTAACATAGAGCGCGATACGGACTAGATCGGAGAGGGAAAATGATACAGGGCGTTTTTGTTTTTAAGATATTAAATATTTTAGACGTTATTTGAGATATAGTTTGCATTTTAACTTATTGTCTTGAATAAGTACAGTCTGTAATTACATGTGTTGTTGTATGCTGTGTTCTAGATTGGGGTTTGCATATTATATATATATATGGGTGCCAAAAATGTATACACATTTTAAGAGATGTTATCTATATATTACTTTTCGAAGTGTCTAGACGCTTTTAGTAACCACTTTGAGCACCTCTTGTAGTTGCAGAATTCAAACGTGAATTGTATTCATCTTTTTTTATCGGTATAAATTGAGTATTACAATTTTAATACAGATAATGTGTATACGTTTCTTTGGCACCCTCTGTGTATATATAGTTACATATATTTTATATATTTATTTACGGTAATAATGAGAATGGTACACAGAGTGACAGATTTTTCCCATTGTGTAATATGAAATAATTTACTAGCATGTGTATATTGCATGCACTTGAAACTGCAAGAGTTTTGGAAGTAAATTATATGTAGAAGGAGTCAGCTAAAATCTATTATGGGATAGAAAGTATTTTTTCTGTCACTCTACAGCCCAATCTGGACCTAAACCGCCTCGTTGTAGAGGTTTATAGATAACACACCTTGAGACACACACACACACACACCCGCGCGCTTGTGTGTGTCTCCTCTGAACGAGAGATCAGCCCGTCGCAGAGGCCACTACCTACATTTCACACAACAATCACAAGAGACGAACAACCACGCTCTCAGTTGGATTCGAACCCTCGATCCCAGCAATCAAACAGTCGCAAAGTACATGAAACACATATATCCACAACCACGGAAATTCGGACCATTGTCATGTATCTAATTTTTTTTAACATTTTAGCATTTACTAACTCTTCGTTTGATGTTTGTGTGACCGTGCATCATTGACACAATAATATAAACAGCCAACCAGATGCAACAATAATGATTTTATTAATAATTTCAATCAGCTCAAAATGTTTCGGGCGATAATTTCGCCCATCCTCAGGAGCGCCAGACTGTGTTTACAACTTGTGGTATAAAGCACCGATGACGCTGCATGCTGGTAGGCAGCATCGCCGGTGCATTATACCACAAGTTGTAAACACAGTCTGGCGCTCCTGAGGATGGGCGAAATTATCGCCCGAAACATTTTGAGCTGATTGAAATTATTAATAAAATCATTATTATTGCATCTAGTAGTCTGTTTATATCATTGTAACTTTTCGTGTTTGTGATTTGCCTCAAGTGTAACTTTTGAATACTCTAGTTGGGCTGTCATTTGTGTTAATCGGAAAGCACTCTTTTTAGATTGGACTCGAATAAATGCCTTTTTATATTGAAGGAAGAAGTATTTCTTAAAGTTTCCTGCTTTCGAAGGCATATTACATGGCATCGGTTTGGAATCTTACGTTACGCAGAGTGTCTATTGAGCTCAAAAGAAAGATAGGAACCCCTGTCGGCATCAAATAAAGAAGTGAAGATCTGGAATACTTTTAAGTGCAAACATGTCTGATGCCATGGTCAGAGGAGTCAATGAATTGTTTCGAAACTTTTAAAATCGAAAAACACTAATAAAACTATTGCTTCTGGATGAAATAGTTGCAGTTGTTTAAACGACAGCTTATGTCAGCTTCGAAAAAATATTTGGCACTCTTTGTATTATTTACAACTTTGACACGACATTGAACTTTTACGCACTTACGAGACAGTTTCGCTTCCAGAGGCTAGCGTTCTGGACAAGCGTAGTAACAATAACTCCATATGTATTAAATTTAACTGCAATAATTTATTAAAATAATGTTATAAATTAATAATATTCTTCCTGTCTTCTTTGCTATGACGCCTTTTATTCTGCTAAATACTTACCAATGATTCGGAAAGCCCCACGACCTCATATTCAGCTGGAAGCAGAGTTCACAGTGCCTTACCACACCGGACAGTGACCATTGTTCCCAGCGATGTGAGAGTCTCAAATGTAGCATTCAAATGCTTATTGTAAAGTTTCATTTCTTTTTTTTTTTCTTTTTTTTTTTGTTTGTTTGTTACGAAAGGTAAAGTTTGTAAAGGCATGTCTTTGTCACCTCCACGTCAGTAATACAGTACGTTATGGGACTTGGGGTTTACATGGCAGTAACTGTGACAAATAAAATGTTGTGTACCTTGGTGGACAGATATAGACTTTGCAGGTGACGTTTCTGACTGCATATCTCCTAAGTCTGGAGCAGCAGGTAAAGATAAAAAGCGGACCATGCAGCGCCTACTTTTCAAGAGAATATTGTAGTTATGTAGTATGGGATTTTGGGATGAAATGTATGAGTTGTCAATAGAGTGCCAGCTTAGAAATACAGAAAGCAGTAGCACGTGTTTCTGTTGATTTTTCTTAAGTGCCTCTTTGTGTCAAGAGGCCTGAAGATAAGAAATACAAACATTTCAAAGTGTGAAGAGAGGTGGATGGTTGTGGTTTGTGTCTGAATTACGGACTTCTTTTATCAGATTTGTTTCCACGTCGTTCACTACATTTAACTGGCTATAACAGATAAAATGAGGATATATTTAGGAGTTGGCTTACTCCGCAAATAAAACAATCGATACTTGTACGTACCTAGTATCAGTACAAGGGCAGAGAGGAGGCAGTTTAAGTGACGGACTGGGCCGTACAAGGCGTGGGTCTGCAGCCCCTTGTTTTCTGGAAATGAGGATTCGAATCCCTCCAGGGTCATAAAAGCCTGTCTGTTGTGATTGTCGAATGTTGTCAGGTAGAGTTCCCTGCTTCGTGTTGATCACTCGTCCAGAAGAATCCTAACGAGTGTGGTGTGTCTGAGTGTGACCAGACGCAACAATAACCCTCTACATTATAAAGTATTGGTAGAAGAAGTCAAACTAAAAAAAAAAAGGAAATGACGGACTAACAGGCTGACCAACTAAGAAATTAAATAATTTAATGACCAATTAAATAAGTAATTAGCTAACAAACCAACTAAGCAACCAACTGCAAGGGGTATAGTCATTTTTAAAAAAAGAAGAGTCCTGAGCCAGTCAAGACATTCCCGGTCTTTTGTAGAACCAGAAATTTGTCGGATCTCAGACTTCCGTTGCTGTGTAAATACAATCTTAACAATTTTGGGATGTTACGTAGCTTTCATTGGTATTTAGTTATCGTTTCTTCAAGGGTAAAATTTTGCTCTTTAAGATGGGATAGATAGGTTGTCCGGAAACGTCAGTAAGCCTTATCAATCAGCGCTGCAAACCGAAGAACTTAACTCGATGTTTCATTACAGCCTTCAGAATGGTCCGCCACTCTTCCCTCTCTTGAGCCACATGAGTCTAACCCACACGGCGTCACGGTATTTCCTTACGGTTCGTATTAGCGGTCTGTCTTCTAGGATTAGTTACTCCATTTGGTGGCCCATTTCCTTCAATTATACCCAGAAAACCCTTAAAGAATTTCTGTTCCTTGCCATGTACGAGACCCATTGCATCCTCCTCAATTTGATTTCCTAAAGTACGCAGCTTATCTTTTCTCACGTTCCGACTGGAATTGCCCACCTAAATATTCGCGAAGCCCAATTTGTAAGATGTCGGTTATAAACAAAAATTTATATAACCAGATCTGTCTGCAACATCGGGGTCACAGACATGACATGAAGACGGGAACAGGGAGCAATACTTATTCTTTGGTCGTTATCTCAACTTTGAAGCATCTGATCGCCTGACAGTATTTCAGTTCATTTATTTGCCCTAAGATTTCCTAACTTTAAGCAATATTTGCCACCACGATATTCTGAGAAATTTATGATACGTGAGATTTCATTGCCATGTACACAACAGCCCACTAATTTCAAGGCCCTGTGTCACATTTCGTAACTAGCTGTTTTATTTGCGTTGAGGATTTTTCAGTCTTCTGCTCACCCGCAAAATATAATATTGCCCTTATGACGGTCTCTTATTTTTTATACCATATATTCGCAACTATTTTCAATTTATGGAAGCCATTTCTCGTGTCCGCTCTCTGAAGTCCCGATATACAACGGCGACACGCCCGTTGTAGGGAAAATTATTGTATATTATTCTAGTTAAGCTTGGGTTAGTAACTGAGAAACCTAACAGTAGTTTTTGTTTGGTTTTATTGTATAATATCTTCGTAAAGACAAAGAAAATGCGGCATTCAGGTGGACCTCAGTGATGAGGATTTGAGGTTGAATATTGGACTGACATTCATATTATCACTGTTGAATTTTAGGACTCTGCAAGCCGAGACTTTGTCTGATTTACTAATTTTTTTCTGGCAAACTTTTTCACTTAATATTTTTTCCTAACCCAAGGAAATTTTCCGATTACATGTTTCGGAGAGTCCACGCGTGATCTGGATAACCTTTCTGCGAATACTCGGGAATGCGAAGCGATATTTTCGTCGATTTTTAGAATTCGGATACCGTAATACGTCTAACAGCGCACACGTCAAATATTCATTTAGATGCGTATGGATTGGCTGAGGAAGAAACTAATGCAGGGTAAGTTACACAGAAATGAGTTGGCATGATGATTTACTAACTGGTTATCGGCGGGAATTTAGACAGCAGAGCATTACACAGAATTTGAATTCATCCACTCAAAAGGGCCTTCTATGAATCGTATGTGCACCGAGTTAAATTCGTAATGGGTTATTCGAAACTTTTCCTAGAACCAATAGGGCGAATCAGCAGCGCTTTCTTCCTGCAGAAAAGCCTGATTTCGTTTTTTTTTTTGCGTAAAATGTAGGTAATATTAAGCGATGGTCGCATTTTTCTAGAACGACTAACGTGCCCCTGAATGTCACCTACTCTTTTTGTATATCGGAGACATCTAGTCCGAATCTCAGCTTGAGAGAGCAACTTGGCTCAACTCGTAAAGGTTTGACTTACAATCAACTGGCGCCCCTTTATAATCTGGGCAAGGACACCACATGTTTTTCCTGAGGTTTCCTTTCTCAACTTCTCCAGGCGAACTGTGGCATAATGTCCCAAATTTTGCTATGACTGTTTCATTTCACGTAGTTCCCAAATTATTTACCTACATATTAGTGACTTTTGTCACTCGCAACTGTATATTCTGTGCTGTTACTACTGACAAAGTTGTTGAATAAAACACAGTTAAAGTATTAATCTCAGCTGTAAAAGAACTTTTGCCCTCTGTAAGTCATAGACTGAAATTATAAGACTGCAGAACAACAAAAGCAACAAATGTAGAATGAAGTGTATTTGCAATAACAAATCATTACTTCACTTCAGTTATTAATTAAGTTAGTCTTTTTTCTAGTGGCTTGAAACGTATGTATTTAAATTGTGTGTAATCAATTCCACAAGGCAATGGAAGAATATTACGTGAAGAGCGGGAAGTCGTTCAGCCAATCAAAATTTTCCTTACATTCTGCAACTTTTTGGCGGTTTTTTACAGCCTTTTTAAGCGTCCGTCTCTTGTCCCTAGCCTCAGTACACAACATTTTTGTCATAAACAAAATGACTTGCTAGCAGAAGTGAAACATGAATTATGACAATGTGAAAGTGAAAACTGTGCACGCGAAACATAGTCAGGTTTCTAATACGATTGATTCTAAGGGGTTGTTTAGAAAATAAATACTAGGAACTTATACATATATATTTCTAAATTTATTTTTATTTTAAGACATAAAATTATTTTAAACACTAAACAAACCCTTTTCTATTGCAAGGAGAATCTGTTAAAAATAAAGGCTGTTTTCCAGCTATATAACTTTAATAACTGCAAAAGCGCTTGAAAGCTTGCCCCATATGCAAATTTGTAGAATAACTACTTTCGCTAAACGGCACTGCCTAGAGGAAACATCTTCGTCGAAGTTCGGACCGTTGTACAGCTGCCGGCTTTCTTTCTGTGTTTACTGCAAACTTCTAATTCTACCCGCAGTGACGTTCTGGCTTCGAGGCGATTTAAAAGTAATCCTTAGCATTTATATAAAACACCTTAGGCATAATTTAATATAGAGATCTGTAAAAGTTGACGTAATTAATATCACACAAGTCTGGTACTTTAGTGTGTGTCTGTCTGTCACTTTTGTCCTTCTGTAATTTTCCCTTCAGTATTCCTGACGTGTCATTTACTTCTCGAAAAGTCAGTTGTCGTAAGTGTGATTGTTACAAAGTAATAATGGACAACGATCACAGGACAAGAGGTCTACAACCAATGAAATCAGATTTAGAATAAACCAAGAAATTAAGTTCCGGTACTGCAAAAAAACCTCAATCAGCTACTATACTATTTACAACGGGAAGCAGCACAGCAATATAAAGGTATATGGCAGCATATACAAGAATATATAGACGCACAAATAAGTAGGCTTATGGATAATTTATACCAAAAGCTCAACAAAAATTAGACGCACTGATTAATCAAACACGCACTAAACATGATAATAATAATACATCTAAATTCCAATCAAGGCGAATAAATCTAACTTAAAGTTCACGAAAGAGCAAATTCAGACTTTAACCTTAGGCCCTAATTATGCAATCGAGCAGGAACTAAAACGATACATTAATGAGCTAATAGTAGAAACGGAAAATGCAAGATAAAGGTAGTGTACGATAAAGATATTACTAGAGGTATTATGGATAATCAAATGATCATAGTAAGTACACAACTGCACCGCACTTTTCCTCTTTACTGCTTAATACGCGGCAAAAGAGTCTGTACCAGACTGAGTACTTCTGTGATTACATTGTTTGTGTAACACAACGGCTAAAAGCCAAACAAAAGGAAAATAAGGGCCTGGAAGCTAGTACAAACGTGTCTTTCAAATGTTTGTATATGTACGTACATACAAACTTTTATTTCACTGAACTTATGTACGGAGAGAGTTGAGAAACAAAGGAGTAGACAATTACTCTAGTCAAATATTTACATAAAACTTAACAACGCCTCTTGCTGTAGAGGTTTGGTGATTTGCTGGAGAATGATTCGATATTGTTCCTGACGTTTGCACTTATTTTTGGTCTGTAAAGTTTGTACAATGAAGGGTTATTATAAAGTTAAGGACCTTTTCAGTTTCATTACTTAAGCATAAAGACAAAACTACATCCAACATTCTGACCTCTTTTAATTGCAAAAATAACAAAACCTTTGAACTCTTTCTACAATTAAACTTCAGAAATCTCAAATGAAAGAGTGTAATTAAAAGGTGTCAACCTGGAACTTCAACAAACACGGTAAAATAAATGCAGTTTAGGCAAGTCAAGGACCTGCTACATTTGCCTTCCACTTTCAGGTTTAGCTTTAAGGAAAGTTGGAATGCCGATGGCAGAGTTAGAGCAAGTGTCACGTTCAGTCACCTCACTGCACTACTCTAAGATATATTTTCATATTACGCCTCTGGTTCTAGATTTCATTTCCTTTGTCAAGGGACCCATTTAATACTGTGAGGGCTGTTCTGTCAGTTCATAATTACATAACTTGTATGACAAAGACTTCTTAATTCAACACCTAGCTATCCCAAGTCGAGAATATCTCCTTGCCATTTTCCGAAAAAAAAAATACCGAAATATGATTAAATTTTTCAGTCAAGGCGTCAAAAATTTTTGTGGGTGTTCACATTCGAATACACATATTTCAGCAACATGGTGCCAAATTCAGGCGTCGACTTTCAGAAACTGTCAGCGATGTAATATTTACTGAAGATATTCGCAATTTCCATATTTAAATGGTCTTGACTGTGATGTATAACATACAATTGGCTCCTGACAGACACAGTAGACTGTTTTGTACTCCAGAGTATCAAGGCCGAATCTGAAGCCCCATACACTTTCTGTCCAGTGGATGCAGGATGGGGTGGGAGTCTGATCACTCACATAACCAGTTAAGAACCGGAAAAACAACGAATTGGCAACTAACGAAGTGCGTGACGAACCACAGAACCATTCGACTTGAAGTTTTCACGACACCCGCGTGTAAATATCAAGTTAGTACTATTTGTTTAAGTAACCATCTAACTCTAAATATTATGCAGGTATAATAATAGATTTGTAAATAACAGATACCAATCAAGTGAAATAATTGTGTGTGTGTGTGTGTGTGTGTGTGGCATGAAGTTATTGTTACGAAGTAGCAATAACGTAACACTTCGCATTATAATGTGTTAAAATTGCCTTGCAAGTGACTGTAGTTAAGGGACAAATACATTTATATCATGCAGTTTATTTACGTATATATCCTTTAGAAAAAGGCGCGTCATAAGAGGGACAAAATGTAATATTCAATCGCTAACATCTCTATGGTGTTACGTGACTCACAAACGAAGCATTAATGCCGTCTGTCTCACACTGAGAGCTAACAAATCATTAACTCCCTCAGTCGGGCTAATACCACCTGGTAGTTGCATTTTACGGCCTCAGATTACCATTTGTTTCCCTTGCACATCAACAATATAAAACACTGTCGTAATAAGGAAACCCTCGTTGTGACGTCACAAACAAACGGCGGTCTATAGCCATCCGCATGCAATCAGACGCCGCCCTAATCACTCTTTTCACGACTTAAAACAAAATCATACAAATTAAACTACAGAATTGCCTAACTATACCGCACGATTTCCTGCAGTGTATCCATTGTTCATAGACATCTAGAGACCTTTTGCTTTAATGTAATGCCTCTTGTTTCACTATATTTCTGTCCTGTAGGGACGTACATGTACACATGTTCTCTGCTTCCACTTCAGTAGAACTCTGCGTATAACAGTTCATAAGAGAAGTAATTGGGCTCAACATCAGCACCTGCAACTTTAAGGGACTGCCACTGGTGTTGTTGTGATGGACGTAGCACAAGCAAGGCTCTCGCCTAACTTGAAAATGAACATCGCTGGGAATTACTGATGTCTTAGGAATAAAGAGATGCTGCCCTTTTGTCCCGCAAGTTAAAGCAGCGCAAATTTATGTAAATGCTTAATCAAAATACCAACACGTAACAGTTTCGGTTAATTTCGCTTCTAAGACCTTTTACTAATCTCTTCAGGCAATTGCTTTAATACATAATAAAATACACATTTTTTGTTTCTTTTCAGATAGAGCATTTAACAAATCAAACAAATAACAGACCCACTACCTTTCTGATAAGCAACTTATTAATAAATCTACTAATTAATTGTTCAGCTACGTGAAGGAAAACAAATGATACGCTGAAATGAAACTGGATACAAGTAAGAAAGATACTATGAAACATCTGTAATTGTAGCCGAAGCACTGGTCATGCAGACGATTCAAATTCCGGCATAAATATAGCGTCAAGCATCAATAGCCAGTGTCAAGACGCAGAAACAGTGCATTAAGGAGCATTTAAGCCTCTTAACGCAGTATAGTTCAGCCCTGTGTTGAAGAGACAGCGCAACAGAGCTTGTGCCAGTAAAGGAAGTACTGATGTTTCTATACGAAAACACGGTTGATTGCATGAGACGTACAGCGTGTCCGTAAGAGTGTAAATACCCTTTATTCTTTATCATGCATGCAAGGACGCATTAAACATCCAATAATAAACCATTCATGGACGTGTACTTATATGTCAATCCATAATTTACTTACATGCTCATTTCTTACATGTTCGGTATTAAATAGCCATCTTTTTGGGAAAAAAATACTGCAATATAATTATATTACATATTATTTTATTAGTTGAGGATTGAATCTTGATGGAAGACATTCCCATTATATTCCTTGACTTCATGATATGAATATAATTAGTCTGAAACAGTCAATACAATTATTATTATTATTATTAATTATTTATTATTATTATTGTAAAAAGGATATACCTTTTTATACAAAACGGCTGTATGTTTCGACTAATTTTGAATCATCCTTAGGGCAAAAAAGTTAAAAGAAAAGGCTAGCTGTACAATTATAAATTACCATTTAGAGAATAGCAATATAGTAACATGGGATAGTGCACGGTTTTTAATTATATTAGTCTATCATGTCGGCTAAGAAGAGCCGGATTTAATACAGGCATTAAATTGTATGACAAAATTGCTGTAAGGATGAGTTCTCTACCCGCGAATATCCAGTTTATTATCGTATAAATAGCCTTTACTTATATATTATTGTTGTCTAATTATGACTCAAGATGAGCCGAAATATGTAACAATTTTATAGACGACAGGATATTGTTTATAATAATACATTTGTGTAGACTCTTTTTATCTATATTAATAATTGTCCAACGAGATGCAACACAAAGCAGTCTATTTATTATTCACCAAGGTTACTCTACATGTTTCGGGTGTGGCTAACACCCGAAACATGTAGAGTGAACTTGCAGAGTAATAAATAGACTGCTTTGTGTTGCCTCTCGTTGGACAATTATTAATATAGATCAGCGATGCACGGAATTATAAACATAAAAAAACTCCTTTGATTATTACCGTATTATGAAAGGTTTAACCTTGATAAAATGTGTTGATGCACACATTACGGCATATTTCAATCATAGAATTGTAATCTTGTGTTTCTTTAAAGGTAGTGTTTAAGTCAAAATAAGCAAGAATTGGATTAGTAAATAAATGGTTGATTAACGTGTAATTTTATATACAGTGATAATACATTCCTTAAAACGTGTATAGAATTTGAACACGGCCGTATGATGAATATACTGACAAAGTTAGAAAGTGTCACTAGATTTAAAGCAAATTCGTCAGCGTTCAACCTGCCATCTCGTAATGACGTCTGTGTAAACTGTATGTGCAATGAGGCACCGTCGATCAATAGATGTGTCGCTATACTTAGGGTGCTCTGGGCATCTCAAGAACCAATGCTGTAGAAAGTGTTCAAATGTACGAACAGAATGGCCATGTCCAGCGGGTGTTAATAATGTTGCAGTAGAGCACAAATGGACATTTTCATTGTGTAGAGGATTCTACCCATTCTTATGCACGAGTGTAAATCTATTATGCCTGGAAATACTATAATCTGTTGGTATGTCTGTAGCGCATGCTTTGAAATAGCATTCAACTGAAGTGTGTCTGTATAGAAGAGCCTTGTTACGTAACAAGCGATGAGAAGCGCCTTGAAGGAAAAGCCCCGTGGCATTTTATAAAGAAAACGTGGCGTCGTGTTTCTGGCAGCCAGCGTTGTAGTCTACATGGTCAGTGCTCTTCTGCCTTGCGTAAAGAAGGTACTGTATATTGTACATAAACAAATTTCCACTAAAAGACTTACATTTTAAAGAAAGGCATTGTGAAGCAAAACTACGTAAGTAGCGCCATTTATTTCCATAGAGAAGGAAGACTATACAACTTTCTAGGATGTGATTCCGTGTAGTCTGGTAGAAGCATATCGACTTTCGAAAGATCCTACTATTTTCATTTTCAGTATCATTTTCTCACTGAATATGTAATAAACACGTTCTTCCGAAATGTTGATAAATTCCTTCCAGATTATGTAGGACCGCATCGCAGAAGACGCAGATTATCTGCCTAGTCACAGCAATGGGAACCTCAAGTCTCACGTGTGGCCGACATTTGTACCGGATGGTACTGTATTCTGAGACACTACGCACTAGTCTGCTAGAGTTACACCAATATTTCGGTTGCAGTTTAGCTGATATTTTCTTTTTGGGTTGTAACTATGAAGATCAGTTTCTGTTGCGATATCAAACCGTGCGGTCTGGTAGAGAAGTGTCGACGTTTCTGAGTAAAAATGAAATAAAGTGAAATGCCAACTTGATGCAACTAGGTAATTTTATTGATGTATTCTTAGCTCGACATGTTTCGGGTACATATGCCCATCATCAGGAGTATTAGATGTGTACGGTGCGGATGG
>Ga0136643_10006434_pt1 | contig 16812 bp, 6 predicted proteins | sample TergutLab28metaG_FD_96883 | JGI IMG/M metagenome (GOLD analysis project Ga0136643, IMG submission 96883) | Labiotermes labralis P1 segment gut microbial communities from Petit-Saut dam, French Guiana - Lab288 P1 (version 3) (version 3) | ecosystem: Host-associated > Arthropoda: Insects >... | reverse complement strand
GAGATTTTGCGAGGTTGCGAGAGAGTGCGGGGGGGGGGGCGGGATTATTAAATATGCCTTCTCGTGATGTTTGTTAGAATTCTGTATTTATTCTGCCATTTGCTTGGCACAGAACAATTCCGAATTCTCAAAAGCCGTACGGTTTGATTTGTCAGAAATATTTCCTAAAGAGTTTGCAAAGTACGCAACCTATTGTGAGTAAGAAAAGAATTCTTCTATTGACGCACTGTTTGCATGAAAGTTTTCTATCAGTTATGATTTTATGTGCACTTGTGAGAGTAACAAAATTGAACAAAGGAAGTATGGCACCGATTGTCTCTTCAAGAAGCCGGCAAAAAACTTCTCTTAAAAGACACTGGAGTAAATAATATACAATTCTGATATTTATTACAAGAAAATGAAATGAATGAATTTGTTTATTTATAGTGACGAACAGAATGGCCAGATAAGATCAAAAAGAATATCGAGAGGTTACTGGAATCTCTGAAAACAAGACTGCATAACTGTCACAGGCGGTTCAGAGGAGGAGGCGTTCATTTCCCTACTCACTACTTCGTGAATCTGGTGTTTATTGGACAGTGCATCTTTGTGCTAACTAAAGAATAAAAAACCAACTAGATTATAAGGTGAGATAAATTCAGTCAAAAACACAACTATAAATGTATGGCTAAATGATGGTGTTAATTAGCAATGAAAAAAATACATGTTTCGGCCTATAGCGACTATTTTCAGGTTTTGACAACTTTCTTGCTAAAAGAGTTTTATATAATAGTAATATGCCTAAACCGCATGGTGATGTTGAGATCTCATCATCACTTTACGTGCTTTTGTTAAGCTAAATTTGGTGGGATGTCTATTGGGTCAATGAATTTGTAGGTAACTGGGTGTGGATCTTTCTTTTAGCAAGAATGTTATCAAATCCTGAAGATGGCCGCTATAGGCCGAAACATATAGTTTTTTCCACTGCTAATAAACACCATCATTTAGCCATATATTTATAGTTGTGTGTTTGACTGAATTTGCCTCACCTTATAGTCATACTACATAGCCAAATGATGTATAGACTTACACTAAGCTTTTCGACATAAGAGTGTAAAGGCAAAGGTAAAGTTTTCCCTTTAGAGGCCTGGTGTGGCCCAGAGGGTGGGTAGAGGTATAGCTCTATTTTTCCATGACCGTGGCAGTAGAAGGGATGAGTGGTCAGCAGCACGCCTCGGCCGCACTTTACCCCCGGGAAAGACTGGGTACCCATTGTACAGGAGGCTGGGTGGGCCACAGGGCCGGTCTGGACGGGCGGAAAATCTCGTCCCCAGCGGGATTCGATCCCGGACCGTCCAGCCCGTAGTCAGTCGTTATACCGACTGAGCTACCCGGGCCACCGACATAAGAGTGTGCGTAACATTATTATCAATTCACAGCAATTTTATTATTCACGAAAATATATGTCTGACTTGTTAAAGATCAAAACTGGTTATTTTAATATTTAATAATATTTATTCATTTAATACATGTACCGTGCATCTTATATTATTTTGTACTGTCACCAACCATTATAAAACAATATGATTTTAGCGCATTTTATTGTAAATAGGACAATTTAAATACATTAAAAATTTTATAATATTGATATTTCAACAACTACACATGTAGTGAGAACTTGCTTAAAACCTGTGTGAAATATCTTAATTTGACATTGCATTACCAACAACTACATTTGAATTACTTGTGTAAGTTGGCAAGGTACTAATTACGAGCTCCCTGAGGATGATACAACAGTGTCGAAACATGTAGGAGTGTGATAATTTGTGAGATAATTGCACATTTGTTGGTCATAGTACAAAATAAGTCAAAATTGGTTGTTTTATGCACAATTAAAAGTGTTAATTTCGTGTTTTCGTTAAAACATATATAAAACCGACGTGTAAAGATAATTTAATGTTAAACCCTGAAATTAAGGTTGTGTCAGTAAAATCCCTCTGGGATTTTTTTTTTTAGTCTTTCACCGTGCATATTGTACAAATTTACATTTATTTGAATTACCAACACACATGCACACTGTTATTAAAACGTTATAAAACCTCACTTGGTTAAAAACATTTTAAAAAGCCATTCATAATTCTCCGACATGTTTCGGTTGTTTCTTCCAACCATCATCAGGGAGCTGCGTAGTTTGACTAAAGTTACTCTTGTGATATATGTTTATGATGGGAATGGTATGATGGCAGCATGTCGTTTAATGTATGCGATGTTTTTGGATATGGTGTTGCCTGTCTTCCCCGTGTCCTTCGTCCGCTGCATCTGGGATTACTACAGTTGAACTAACGAATGCACACAATTTTATTACAACCACAATAATATTACAACACACCAGCTAATAATTGAATTATAATGCACAGAATAGAGATTGTGAAATTCCTTCCAGGATTTTCCTTGTAGTAGTTGGTTAGATGTTGCATAATCTGAAAAAGACATCTTTGTATTTAAACCCACAGTTCCACATACACAGCGGTGCAGTCACAGAATGCAGGAAATTCTGTATCACTCATTATACACTACGTCACTTCTTGTGACGTCAATACACTAATACCCAGCTGCTTGCGCTAGTAGTGCTCCGTTACCACTATGTCCATATTGTTTAATTGTCCTTAGTATCTGCGGTTTAAAATGGTTAATTTCGAATACTTATCATGTGTCTGAAACAAAGAGTATAGCTATGAATAATACTCCTATTATTATTATTATTATTATTATTAGTAGTAGTAGTAGTAGTAGTAGTAGTAGCAGTAGTAGTAGTGGGGTACGCGGTGGTGCATTTGGTTGAGGTACTGCGCTACAAACCGGAAGGTCGCGGGTTCGACTCCCGTTGTTTTCATTGGAATTTTTCATTGACATAATCCTTCCGACCGCATTATGACCCTGGGTTTGACTCAGCCTCTAACAGAAATGAGTACCAGGAATATTTTCTGGGGTAAAGGTGGCCGGTGCTTAGTGCTGACAACCTTACTACCTTCATGTGCCGATTGTCATGAAATCTGGGAGCATGAACGTCTTGGAACCCTCGGGGTCTGTCCAGGCCTGTAATGGGATTGCTTTACCTTGTTTAGTAGTAGTAGTAGTACTAGTACTAGTAGTAGTAGTAGTAGTAGCAGTAATAGTAGTAGTAGTATTTTAATGAACATTATACACGTAAATACTTATAGGAATACGCTACAGAAATGGAACTTATAACTAAAGCACAGTAGAAGACAAATGTAATTTAAATGCGAAGCTGGTACGCGGTAATAGTTCAGTATTTGACACGCTTTAAAGACAGGCAACACCACAGTACACAAATACCAACACAAGGGCCGCACAGATTTTAAGAAACTGAAGACTAGTGGTGTAAGTGGTATTGTCAGATCAAAATATAGCATTGAATGGTTAGATAAATAAATAAATATACAGTTGTCCCTGTCCGAGACAAGAAGGCGTAAGGAAGGAGAAGAGGTTTAGCTCCACTCATTCTTAACCTCGGTACTAGAAGGAGGTAAGTGGTCAATTTTACGCCCCGGTCGCTTTAACCCCATTAAATGATCCCGATACCCATTAAATAGGAGGCTGTCTGGGTCCCAGAATTTTTCGGGACTTTCTATATAAGAGAACAAATTATTTCCACTGCTATTATTCCAACTCGGGACTATACAGCCTGTAGCCTAGCCACCATACCAACTGCACTATCGCGGCTACTGGTCACATGATGGACGAGTCTTAAACTGGCAAGGATGTAAAGGGAAGCGGATGTGACCTACATTTAGATACCACTTGAACATTATTGGCAGCGAGTATGCTACGGGCTGGACAAGATGGGGGTCGAATCCCGGTAAAGGTAAGATATTTTTTTTTGGTCTAAAACGTCAAGACCGGCTCTGGGGCCCACCCAGTCTCCTGTTCAATAGTTGCCGAGGTTTTAACCTTGGGGGTAAAGTGACCTGGAGCTAAAGTAAACCAGTCATCTCCATCTTGGAACGAGGTTAAGAATGTCTGCTGCTCCCTTTGTATGGCTTCCTGGGGCGGACGAGGACAATTCGCTGCTTCTCTTGACATCAGGGCTGTCCTGGAAAGAGGAGAGAAACTGCGGGAAACGCTGAAAAGATACGTTTCTCAGACGAAATTCGAAACAAACACATCCCGAATGCAATCCAGAGTCGTAATCTCTGGAACCAACAGGCTCCATTTACAGATTCACATTTCGGGCTACGTGAAAGCTTATTCATAGAAATGATTCTGTTCCGTATGTGTGTGTTCATATCAGGACACGACATGTTATGCCACAGTGCTAAACTAGGTTGTCGGTTGGAATCAAGACTTCATTGGTGACCGACGTAACCCAAGAGAATTTTCAGTGGAGCAAATTGCGTCCCCAACGAAAAGAGAGAGCTTCACTTAAGCCTATGGCCTTCTTCAATAACACCCCTGTCATATACAAGTAAGGTAAAGGTAAAGCAATCCCATTACAAGCCTGGATAGTCCCTGAGGGTTCCAGGGGATTGAGGATCCCAGATTTCAAGACTATCAGCGTATGAAAGTGGTAAGGTTGCCAGCCCTAAGCACCGGCCGCCTTTACCTCCAGGAAATATTGCTGGTACTCATTTCTGTTAGAGGCTGAGTCGACCCCAGGAACATATTACGGCCAGAAGGATTACATCAATGAAAAACTCCAATGACACCACCGGGAATCGAACCCGCGACTTTCCGGATTGTCATATACAAGTACATGTAGAAATATCACGGAATGTCGGTACATTTTTGCGTTTGCCTGCACAAATCACGATTTCTCACGTCCGTCAACTTCCTGTAAAACTCTTCCCTTTCTTGAGGTCTACAAAGTCACTTTCAGCATTTTATCCTTTAAACTTTGACGACTCTGAAGTTAAAACTCCAACCAGCGCTGAGAAACGGCGTGTTTTAAATATATGGTAACATCAAAATGCACTCATTACAGAGCGGTGCACCGAGGCCAGTTGCATGCGTGGAATTGAAGGTCCGTACAGTGTGCAGCGACGCTTACATTGAAGAGTCAAAGCACAGTGGTTGCTACAAGTAACACTTGCTCTCAAAATCAACAGGACAGGCAAAGTACGTAAAACGTAACACTAAGTCGCGTTCGCGTAACCACTGTTGCAGAGGAAAAGCACGTCTCTGACCATTCCCTGAAAAGAGAAAAACTTTTTCGCCAAAAAGTATTAAGTCATTATCCTTCAGGGCTGAGATTGTTTGCACTGCGAAGTAGGAACTGAATTCTTCAGCTTTTTCTACAAATTAAAAAAAAGGACGCTGTATATGGAGAACACGCCCGTCCGTCTATCCTTCTGTCCTTCCGTCCTTATGTCGTTTGTTCGTGACCTGATATCGGCGGCTAGTCTGTTGATAGGATTTCTATTACATTCGGAATAAGATTTGTCAGACAAGCGCACGTTGTGTGAAAATATTTTCAGTGATATTCATCCTTTATTTAACGCCGAAAATGTACTCGTGTGTGTAGTTTCTACACCTCCTGACCATTTGAGTGAAATTAAATGGAGGAGATTGATTCCTCTGAGGACTGCCGCTAAGTCACTCTGAATTTTTTTTAGCAATTGACCAACTTATTGTATAAATTCTTGTTTTGTAATAAGTTTATTATATTTCTCTACATGTTTCGAGCACTGTTGTGCTCGAAACATGTAAAGAAATATAATAAACTTATTACAAAACAAGAATTTATGCAATAAGTTGGTCAATTGCTAAAATTATAGTGAGATGCACGGTCAGCAAAACTACACTACTTTGATTTTTTTTATAAAATCGGTTAAATGAAAACCAGAATTTAGTTAGGGGCGTAAATGAATTTGTATCCTCACCTTCAACTATTTTTTTTTAATTTCCGCCAATTCAGGATAAGAAATAGGCATATAATACTGTGAATTTGTCAGACAGTGCAAGGCAGTGCAAACAATGGGCTCAAGAAAGAACGTGATTTTCTTATGAGCTTAAACAAAATTGCATATCCGCTTTTACCGCGAAACCATATGAAATTTTGAAATCAAAGGACAACTTGGTAAAGTCTGTGCATTAAGTTATGAGGCAAAGGTCTGCAATATTTCTGAACGTTGTTAAGATTGTTTTAGTTCCTGAAGGTGTTGAAAATGAAGTCTTCAATCAAAACTAAGATTCCTGACTCGACGTACTTATTCCACCTTTATTAAATTACGCTTTAGACTGTTAAGTTTATAGAGCACAAAATAAAATAATTATTACGATAATTAATTGAAAAGTATGTGGAAGAAGACTTGGTGTCCACAGTTGATTTAAAGATATATCCCAGCATAAAATTCGAGGAAATGAAGGCAACCCAAAAACATCAGTCAGGACATATCTCCGGTCTGAAGTTTAATATTGGTACAGCAGGACATTAAATTGTGACTTAAATTAGATGGACTCAGAACACCTAAACCAGGGGTGCATAAATTCCGGGCTCCATAATATCTGGGCGTATTAATTTTTACACGTTGGCTACCAGTATTTTTAGGTCTTCAGTAACGATCGTGCATTTTGCCATTTTTCTGGCGCCCATAATTATGAAGTGCCGCGACATTTCTGTAAAATAGTGCACCCATGCCGTAAACCAAAGCCTGTGAAGAACTGTGCTGAAACTTACGATATATATTGAAATATGACAGAATGAAAATAACTAAAGATTCTTGGTAACCGAATCGAACGCTGGTGGTATGACAAGAGACAATAATACCTTACGTTTAAATATATATAAAAAAGAAGCAAGCTCATTACAGTCCTGGAGAGACCCTGAGGTTTCCAAAGATTGAGGCTCCCAGATTTCAAGAAAATCGGCACATGAAGGTGGTAAGGTTGTCAGCCACACGCACCGGCCGCCTTTACCCCCCAGGAAATACTCATTTCTGTTAGAGGCTGAGTCGACCCCAGGGCCATAGTGCGGTCGGAAGGATTATGTCAATGAAAAATTCTATTTACACCATCGGAAATAGAACCCGTGAACTTCCGGTTTGTAGCGCAGTGCCTCAACCAACTGCGCCACCGTATGCTCCCTTACAATATATATATATATATATATATATATATATATATATATATCATCTTTCAGTTTTTGGCCCCTATAGAAGGTAGATTTGTTGTCGGGTCGCCCCACTAGGTAGGGTGTACTTCTCCTTTGTCTCGTCCGCCAGTCTGCCACGACTATCGCTATGCTAGAAACCAGCTCCCAGCTTTTAGATTGAAAATTCCACCAGACAAAAACTAAAATAAGAAATACATATATTTTGTTTGCGAGTCACTACATTCGTTACGCTTTGTCGGAAGGATGTATGTAATGTCTGCAGATACGGTAGCTCTATGACTCTGAACTGACACCTGTGGAATTATATAAGTACCATAAGAAACTGGAATTGGAACTAGGGAAATACATAGAATCTTGTAATGGCATTTCTATGAATACGGCTACATTTGATACCAATCACAAGATTGATGTACAGGTCATAGAACTATGTCCGCTATGCGACTAATCCAGCCGTGACTTTGACGAAGGAACGCAAGAAAAGAGTTTTGTGCAATTGTGCAATATAGGATAACCCGGAATTAATATCAGGAATGTTGGATGAACGGAATAGGTCGTTACTGTCAAGTATACAAAGATTTATTCTTATTGTTACAAAACGTTCATAAATTATGTTACGTTTCAATAGAATTATATATATACTCTATATATATTTACAGTCAAACACGACCTTTGTTATGTAAATACAATTAAAAGATAATTAAACAATCATAATAGCAATATTTTTCTGCCTTTATGAAAAAAGCCGAAAAATGTCGCTGTTATGATTGTTTAATTATCTTTTAATTGTATTTACTTAATGAAGTTTGCGTTTGACTGTAAAATTATATGAAGGTTTATTCAAAATGATTGTCGGGGTTTTAACAACTTGTCATACAAAACACACTTGAGATAGTAGTACATGTTTTTTTTTTATTTAATAGAACAACACTCCAAGTTTTTGTTGCATACCTTACAGGTGCTCTATATGTGAACCCTTTGTGATTCTACAAAACATCAACACGATAATCGAGTTCGTTCCAAACTGTTTGTAGCCTGTCAGCGGTGAGGGTTTGAATGGCGGTTCTGATTCGTACCTTCATATCCGGGATTCTTGTGAGAAGAGGAGGAACATAAACTTTTAGATCCATCGGTGCAACTACATACTCCTATCTCAAGTGTACCGTGTATGACAAGTTGTTAAAACTCCGACAAACATTTTGAATAACCTTGTGTGTATATATATATTCTATTGAATATTGAAAACAACCGGGTTGCCTCACCCGACTAGCATATGTGTTAAGTTTTATTAGCCACAAATTATTATAAAGGCTTTAGAAAACAATAATGTATTAAAAATTTGAGAATGGTTGTCACAGAGTTCAGTATCAGAACTCTGATGACAGACGTGGAGTTGGTATCCGAAACGTCGGTGTATTTGGACCACCTGACGCGGCTACCAGCCACAGATGATTTTTCTTTAATTCTGTCGTCACCGTCCAAGCTGTACATCACGATGCCTTCCATTTCATATGGCCCGATGGTCCACTCATTTCTTTGTTCCACCACACCAAAATATTTTATGTTTGACCTTAAGAAAGTCACATTCGCCCTGCTGCTTTCTGTTGGCATTTGAGCAGCATTTACCAGCGTCGGTCTTTCACTTATATCGGATACACTAATCTCGAGAATTCTGAACTGAAGACCAGTTACGCTTGATCTCATACAACACCCTCAACAATGACCTTCGTTCGTCCCGTTTTGAATTTTTACACTTATTCGTAAACGTCTCCTCTGACTTTGGTATCGCCATGTTGAAATCCAGGTCTTTCGTAGTCTTTCGTCACTTTTCACAAGTTCTGACCACCAATCTCGGACCATAGATCGTCCTTCTCCTTTCGTATATTCCACTAATGGAAAAACTACGTTAAACCTGTCGCAGTGTATTGTTACTGTAAAAAAGGCAAAGAAGGTCAATGAGGTGAAATGAGAGAAGGCAAATATAAGCGTTGCCGATCGCGGTGGCCGTGCGGTTTAAGGCGTAGGTCAATTGTTGGGACTGCGGGTTCGAATCACAACGAGGGCATGGATGTTCCTGTCTTGCGTTTCTTGTGTGCTTTGTAGGTAGTGGCCTCTGCGACGGGCTGATCACACGTTCAGACTAGTCCTAGCGGTTGTGTGTCTAGTAAATGTATATAAACGATTTCCTTCATGCACAACGCAGTAACATTTCGAAGGTGACTAGTTTCGGCCCTTTCTTTCGGTCCATCATTAGGTCTAAATACCAGAACCCACAAAAGATACTATACAATCATCTACATAACGTATGTAACCTGGTATAGAATTCTAACGATGGCCCAAAAAATGGCCCGAAACTAGTCACCTTAGAAACGTAACTGTGTTGTGCATGGCGGAACATAGAACTGTTTTGTGCATGACGGAACATAGAACTGTGATGTGCATGACGGAACATAGAACTGTTTTGTGCATGACGGAACATAGAACTGTGTTGTGCATGACGGGACAGAACTTTGCTGTGCATGACGGAACATAGAACTGTTTTGTGCATGACGAAACATAGAACTGTTTTGTGCATGACGGAACATAGAACTGTGCTGTGCATGACGGAACATAGAACTGTGCTGTGCATGACGGAACATAGAACTGTGCTGTGCATGACGGAACCTAGAACTGTTTTGTGCATGAAGGAACATAGAACTGTGTTGTTAATAACGGAACAGAGAACTTTGTTATGCATGACGGAACATAGAACTGTTCTGTGCATGATGGAACATAGAAATGTTTTGTGCATGACGGAACATAGAACTCTGCTGTGCATGACGGAACTCCTTTAAATATATTTATTAATCTGAGCACAACTTGAATGTGTCACCAAAAGACAGGATGTGTGTCTAATTGTGTTTGATCTAGAAACCTCAGCAATGAGGCAGCCGAGGCCCTATTTGGCTTTTGTGCTACATAAAAGCATTGCAAATTTTACTTATATGCTCAATTTATAATCAAAACTGCCAAAAGTCTTTGAAGTTTAATTAATGATATGAGGTCCTCAGATTTTAAGAATACAACGATTCGTTTGTCCACTTTCCATCTTATATAACTTAGTACATTGTTGAGTGATAAAATACATGGCCAACCACTTACAGATATTCATGAGTTTTCGGTTGCTGTTCCTCAAGCGATATCCTCTGGCTTGTTGCACCGTAGGTCAAGTTCCATTCCTATTGTCTCTGCAACTTCATGCCCAACGTCCCATTCCGTATTTATGATCGACCACAACCCTTGCCACTTCGCTACGTTACTGAAAAATTTCCTCCTTCCAGTCCCTTCATCATCCACTGAACTACATTATGACACCCTGAAGATGTCGGCAGCACATTCTCCCGAAAAGTTGCAAAACTTAATGGTACCATACAAAGTAATAACACCGAAGACAATAAATTTAAACGAAAAGCCTCTATAACAATTAAACATTTTATTATCCAACTAATGCACAATATATAACTAGTAAATACAATTAAAATTGTAAAATATTTAAAAGTGCTCCAACATGTTTCGGATCACAGATGATCCATCATCAGGGAGACTTGTACAGTGCTAAGCTAAAAATTACAAGAATGATTCTATCGTGTCCGTTGACATGGACAAGTTTGGTGCTATGGCAGCATATTCTGACCCGTTGAGCGTGTGTGTAGTTCACTGTATATGAAGGCAGTGAACTACACACACGCACAACGGCTCAGAATATGCTGTTATAACACCGACCTTGTCCATGCCAAAAGACACGATAGAATCATTCTTATAATTTTTAGCCAAGCACTGTACAAGTCTCCCTGCTGATGGATCCCCTGTGATCCGAAACACTATTAAATATTTTATAATTTTCATTGTATCTACAAATTATATATTGAGCATTAGTTGGATAATAAAATGTTTAATTTTCATTGATGCACGGTGCAAACATGAAGATCTTCTGTAACAATTAATTGTCTACAGAGGGAAATACGACTTACTGCGAAGTTTAATACTCATCAAATATTGCAGTGATGGAGTTATTAGGCATTAAAACTATGATATAAACCATAAGAGGGTATCCTGTCTGATATTTGAGGTTTGCCATTTATTTATTTATTTCTTACGGAATTAGTGGCTTACAGAAGTGTTTCTCAACCTTTGTGAGACCGCGGCCCGGTAAATTCTTTTTTCATAAGAAGAGGGCCCGGTTCCAACAAATTTACTCGTAAATACCTTTCCAATTTTTTTAAGTTTATACATTAAACTAACATAAGTACTAATAATTAATTATGGCATAATCATAAAGAACATTAGTACACTTATATACACGGTGTGACATGTTGACAAATATAAAGTTACATTTAAATTATTTATCAACCACTGGACTAATGAAATATTGTAGCATATTTTAGTTTCCTCAGGCCAACGTCTGGGTCTGAGTTTTTCGACACATTCACGAATATTTTTCTCCTCAGAATATTTCCACTATAAAACATTTATTCATGAAAACTGCTTAAAAAACTAACGACAAATTACAGGAGAACCTCTCGCGGCCCGGTATAGTTGATGCCAGGGCCCGGTACCAGGCCGCGGCCCGGCTGTTGAGAAACACTGGCTTACAGTGTCCCTTCATAGCATCGAATTGCAGTAAACTACAGAATAATACACAGAAAGGACTTTGGAAAAATCCGTCGCGTTCTGTTTTGAAACGTTTCTTCAAGATATGCCTGGAAACACTGCGACACGCATTAAGGTACCAATGTCAGTGTCTCACCTCTTGGCCAAGAACCCAATCCGAGACCACCCGAATATGAAACGCTGCACACTGGACCGTAACAAAGATACTAAAAGCCTCTATTTTCTTATAAATAGCAAAAGTAGGTTAAAAGTGCAGACGATCACAGCACAAAGGTCACGTTTCGGAATAACAGATACTAGTGGCTAAATCGTGAGTAAAGAATTGGACTCGTGCTCAAGAATAATGCTGTACTGCTTCTCGTATCCTCATATAGGCCCTTTAGCAACTGCTCAGTGCTGATTCCCAGGACCTGGCATAGTTGTGATGTACCAGTGTGCTGCCCAGTCCCTGGAATGTGGCGTCTTGCCACATCACATGCATCTCTTTCGTTTCAAAATGACATATAATCATTTTTACATCCCTCATTGTTAGTACACGACATGCTCCTTAGGCATGCAGAGTCGGAACACAACAGTACGACATCTCGTGATCTGACGTCACAAAATCATCTTGTACCAACCACACTGTCCAATCCAGCGACGAAAGCTCGCGTAGCATACATACATGTACACCTAAAACTGGGGCCAGGATAGCTCAGTCGGTATAGCGACTCGCTACAGGCTGGACGGTCCGGGGATCGAATCCTGGTTGCAGGGTGAGATTTTCCGCACCCGTCCAGACCGACCCTGGGGCCCACCCAGCCTCCTATACAATGGGTACCGTGCCTTTCCAGGGGGTAAAGCGGCCCGGACGTGGCTTTCACCACCCACCTCCATCTAGCGACGAGGTTAAGGAAAGAGTACTACTACTACTACTCCCGCTCTGGGTCTTCGTGGCCTGTTGTAGGGTCAACTTTTCTTTACACATAAAACTGACTTTGAATGGGTTTAGAATGTTTCTATTGTCAATTTTATGGCGCTGTTACGACACTGGCCCTAAATTGACAAAAGCAACAGAAGTTGTAAATGATAAACATGAAAAGATATTGAAGGAAACGATTGTGAGCTAACCCAGGAACATGGGCGAGGGACTGGAGAAAGTCAAGGGAAAACCTCGGTAAGGACAGTCAGTGTTGGAACCAGATAAATCCCTAATACAAATCATCGCTACACCAAAATGCTCGGCCTCTGTTCTTACAGATTTAGGCCTATATATAAGGCAAGCGAAAAGTTGTGTATTTCATCAAAATGGTTCTTTACAAGACTTGTTCTTAATGAAGTAATGAACACGTGTGACTGAACGGAAGTAAAAAGCCACGCGGTCTTGACCTTGCAACTAGAAGTGAGTTATCACCTTCACGCTCCGGACGCTTTCACCTAGGGGAAAGAGAAGCCGGGATTATTGAATATGAGGATAACGAGACCACAAGTGAAAGGAAAAAGCTTCCCTTGACGGGAATCGAAACTGGTAGCTGAGCCTGCAGTCAGTCCTTGTAAGGTCTATGCAAGCCTACTGACTGAATACTCCCGGACTATTTTAGTATCATTAAGACTGCTGAAACACATATTTATAAAACAAGTTTTCTGTGGGTGAAATTAATGGGCGAATTACTGTAAGAATCACAACATGTTTCACAAGAAAGATATTCTGGTAGACGCATGATGTTCTATGACTTAGGTTTTGGTAACCGCCTACCGCAATACACGTTGTCATAACCCACAGTAAATTTTATATCTCGACTTTTTTTTTTAAATTGAATCTCTGCAATACAAAAAATATAAATTTTCCATTAAATTGTTTGCTCAAGTATTATTATTTCCCTAATATTTCTTTGTAGGAATTTTTCCTACTTCCATTCCTAAACATGAGCTAGCAAGGTGAAGAAAAATATAATTTTAGAAGTCCTTTATGGTGGCCAATATTAAAATAAATCTTACGGGAGTAGGGTTTGATGGTGTGGACTGGATTTACTTGTGTATGGTTCAGGACAGGAACAGTGTCAGACTCTTGTGAACACGATAATGAAAAAGTAGTTCGATAAAAAGACGGCTAATACAGGGTGTTTATAATGTACTCCGGGATTACAAAAATTCATTATAGGAAAATCGTAGGACACGTATTTACGAAACCTCTACAGATAGAAGGAACAACTCAAGAATTTTTTTCCCAGTAACTTGTTTTTCATCGTAGTTCACACGTTTGCCGCTAGGCTATGCGAGTGTATGTAGTGAGAAAATGGCCGCTCCGGGGGAGAAGTCGTTTTGTGTGTTGGAATATCACACGAGTAAGTCTATGGTTACTGTGCTACGTGCATTTCGTGCAAAGTATTCGTCCCACCATTGCCACGTGACCTCGCTGACCTAAAGGCACGGTTCATTGCAGCAGAGTAGAATATCGATGCACCCATATTGACGCGTGTGTGGTAAGAACTTGAATATCGTAACGATGTGTGCCGTGTCAGCCGTGGTGCACACATCGAACATCGCTAGTTGTCAAAAAAAAAACTTTTTCGGATTTCCTGTGGCTGTGAGCAATTCTATTAAGGCAGGTCCTTTGGTTGTCATGTTATAAATGTTTGTAATCACGGAGTACATTCTGAAACGCGTTTTATTTTGAATAGTTTAGTAACTATCAGCTTCTCAATAGTAACTCTCCTCCATGGAGGTCAATCTCTCAGTCCCCTACAGTCTGCTAGTCTAACAAGACACATGCTTATCGCCATACTGGCAGCAGCTATACAGGAAATGTAATATGCAACTATGTCCTACGCGAGATCAGAACTCGTGGCTTCAGTATTGGAAGAGTGCCAGAAGCAATGCTTGTATAGTTATCAGTGTCCATATTTGAAGACTACAGTTAATATTATTGCACAGTTGGCGCTACTGGATTACTGGTGGCGGACCAGCACACGCCCATCTCAAATTACCCGTGTGATATGGGCCCACGTGGAAAATTCCTGTTACAGGCCTTTTGGATTACGATACTCTAAAGCAGTTATTAATCAAGTGGCGGAGACCCACCCTACTGCAGACTCCGTTTCTACATTCCATGCCACACCGACTTCAATATCCTTCTCCCTTGGACTAAACGATATCTTTACGATTTGAGCGTTTATGGGTTTTATTTACGTAAGCTAAATTACAGTAATCTGATCACTCTTGATATCAGCAGATTGTGGAGGTTAATTATTATTATTTTTTTTTTTTTGCTAATCAAAAGTAATCGATTACATACACAGGGCGTATCTTTAATTTCCGGTCTCAGCACGGCAGCTGTCGCAGGAGCTTCATAGCATAACAACCCTGCATAGGCCGGCAGTTTGTAGCCCATATTCCCCTGCATACTCATCAGGGTCGGTAGTCTATGGGGTTAAGACCCAGGACTACCAAATATTAGCAGTGATAAACAAGGACAGTTTACTACAAAATTTCCATCCCAATGTCTCTGAAATGTCTGAATATGAGTGTCGTTCTCTCTGCTTATTTTGTTGTACGGCAAGGACTCGAAAGACCGCGGATTTAATTTCTTGAACGCTTCATCCCGAAGACGAGAAAAGTACGATTATTTGAAACGCTAGTTATTATTTACCGCGCGACACGGCGTAGCATCCCACTAGAATTAACATTCAACCACACAGCTATAAATAACCTCAAATCTAGTACAGCTTCAAGGATATTTTAAGTCGCATTCCATTGTCTTTACATCATGAGTGTGGACAGTCTTCGAGAACTGTGTGTTCCTTGCTAAGTTCTCCGATCCAATCTAAACAAGCCAGCAGTAGGATATGCAGACGGATGCAATGCTCTTGAGCTGTCGCAGAGTTTCCGAGAAGCTGAAAAGCAGGAAACGCGTTCACTGGATACCTTCAGAGTTCGCGTTACCGTTCGTTCATCGGCAGCTCGGATAATCAACTTGCACTGAAGAGAAGGAATGCATGACTGCTGTCCTTTGTGTTCCGTCCGCGGCGTTGTCGAGGTGGGACTACGCCTGAGTCCTTGAAAAACTGATAGTCGGCCACGTACTGAAGAAATTCCCCGCATTTTATGGGTGCAAACGATTCTCAACAGCCCGACACTGGTTTCTGTCCTTAGCAAAGGCTGATAAAATTGTTACGTACAGGACTGATATTTATTCTAACGCACGATTCTTCGAGCGTCATGGGAAATATCATTACTTGTCTTCCAATTCCTCTTACGCTTTCAGTAAATTTACCTCCCTTTCCTCACTACTCCTGTACTCCGCTGTCCGTCTTATCGTCATTCACTCCCCTTTCTTTCCTACCTCTCCTTCACAGGCATTTGCCTCAATCCCGTTACATTATCCCGTACCTACCTTTATTTGTTTCTCCTGTATTCCTGTAACATCCCTTTCATTTGTCCATTATATCATCTCCTCGTATCGAAGCATCGGTTCATTTGGGCCCCTGTGATATTGACAGAAATTCGCTGTTTATTTTCTTTCTTTGGTTGTAACTGGTGTACCGGAGCAGACCAAACTTGGTGGATTAGTGGACAGCACTTCTGTTGGTGGGTTATCCTTTCTTCCTGGATATGGCGCTGCATCAGTATTCAACAATCGAAACAAAGTATTGGTCGAAATACCCAAGAAGGTTTCTTGTTGGACATTTGATTGTAAAAAAAAAAAAATTACAAGAAACTGTACACAGTACTCTCTTGCTTGGGTGTTTTTACCTTTTGTACATGTTGTAAAATTCTAATTTGTGTCGTGTGTATTGCTGTTAGATTTAAGTTGCCTTGTGTGTAAATGTTGTTGGTTGGCCGTATGTATTGTTGTAGTTATCTTATGTGTATTGGTTGTACTGGGTGTGCATTGCTGTTTTTTTTTTATTTTACCTTAGTTGCCGGACTGCTGGCTAGAAGTCAGTACTCGTAAGGTCCTGCGACCGGCCACCTCGACACAGGTTTTTCTTGGTTTCCCTGTGTCTATAAGCAAATGCTGAGATGGTTCCCAAGATTCCAAGTTGCCACTACATGCTTCTCATGTAGCCCTCCCG
>Ga0136643_10006433_pt1 | contig 16812 bp, 7 predicted proteins | sample TergutLab28metaG_FD_96883 | JGI IMG/M metagenome (GOLD analysis project Ga0136643, IMG submission 96883) | Labiotermes labralis P1 segment gut microbial communities from Petit-Saut dam, French Guiana - Lab288 P1 (version 3) (version 3) | ecosystem: Host-associated > Arthropoda: Insects >... | reverse complement strand
ATGGCCATCACAAAATGCACAATGTCAGTTCTGAGGCTATCACTTGTGGCATTTGAAACTGGAAACTGGGCTATGTTCAGAGCTTCATGTAATGTTGTGTTCTATGTTGTGTTCTGCCCAGTACAGAAACAAAGAAATTTGTTTCCCTTTTCGTTAAATGTGCCTCAGTTACAGAAAGTGAATTTCTGAGTCGAATATTAACATAAACATGAAATTATGATACATAAAACTTGTATCAGTCCACCAACAAAGTGACTGACTGAATGACTGACTAACCAACTATGCAATTTGAAGTTGCAGAGTCCTTATTTGGAAAATAAGAGTTTGTTAGCTAGATAAGAAATTCCTCACATTTTTTAGAACTGGAAGGTTCATTAAGCACACCACTTGTCCCTAACCTGCAGTAGACAAAACCACTCCACTTTCTCCCAGCCTGTACATTCGAGACACTTTTGAGTATCCTCCTCTCTTCTACTCATTGTTCCACCAAATAACTTTTTTTCCAGGTTTCTGCACTAAATCCCTCTACACATATTTCTCTTTTTCCCTCATACTTGCCACACACCCCACCCATCTATGATGTATCGCATACAAATAAACATAGTTATAATATTATAGTATGATAATATTCACTGTGCCCATTTTTTATTGAGTCCTGATTCGGGATGTTGAAGACAACAAAAACTAATAGCAATAAACAGCACTGCTTGTGGTTTACCACAGTGATTAAAGTGGTTATAGTGTCTTTTTGCACCAGGCAAATTAATAGTTCTCTGCCATTGTGTTTAGATCACATTGTAGGGCTTAAATTCTGAAAATAGTTACCAAATTGAGTTTTTGTCAACATACATATTTTATGGCTGCTTCACACTCACCTGTAAGCTATTCTGATCCTCCAACTATTGACACAGAAAAACTAGTTGTATGATGCAGTAATTATGGTATATTGTGTACAGTCTGTTCTGAATATTGTGGCACTTAACTGTTATAAAAATGTTCAAGGTATGTGTTATAAACATGAAAACAAATTAAACATAAAGGATCACAAACTGATGTGCAAATAAACTGGTGTATTGTTTCAGAACTTCATATGCAGGTCAGTGGACTTATTATTGCAAGATTTTATGCTGTTGCAGTTGCGTAGCTGAGGTCTTTTATTTTCTGCTACATTGTTAACATTAATGGATAGTTCATTACTGAAATTTTGGCACAGCATATGGGCCCCAACTTTCAAAAGTCAAGAATCCAAAGTATCCTGAAATTTAGGTAACAAGAACAAGTTACCCATTGACACCCTGCAACGTCCCAGAAGTTTGAAGACCTCATTTTTATTCTTAACTTTTTAGTACTTATTCCACTTTTTCAGCTTAAAAATATGTTAAGTAAAACTTGTAATATTATCAGTTTCAGAATTGGACATTTGAGTAAAAAATATCCCAGCCATAAATAATGATATTGATTTGAAATTACTGTATGATGAAGCTTCAATTGAGTATGTGGCACTGGGTTGTGTTCATTATACTGTGTTTCTGTGCATGATCTTATGAGGAACTTATCATAATCATAGTTGAATGTTTGCAGGCTATTGTAACCCTGTACCATGTAAGTGATGCAAGTGGAGAGATGACCATGCAAAAAGTTGGAGAGAAGCCTCTTCACCAGGATATGCTCAACTCAGCTGTAAGTAAACAAATTATATTCTGTTTATCAAAAACTGCTTTTGGTATCTTATAGCACGTGCATTTTAATCTGATTGCGTGATGTTGTGTTTGAAAGTTTGCTTATAAACAGAAAAACGTCTAAGATTTTGTTTGCTTGAAATTGTTTGTGATACCTGTACTTAATTGTTGCATTCTTTGGAGACGAGGATATGTGTGCTTCAATGTAAAGCTGAACTTACATGTATTGCTTATCTGTATATGAGATCACCTTGATATAGAAATATTAACTGTAATGATTCTAAAAAAAAAATGATAACTTAGAGAAATTACACCTGGAATTACAAATTTGGTAACATACAAAATGCAAATTCTTTGCCTTTGCATTTTAAAGATTCCCTTTACAATCAGATGACAAGGAAGAGGGATAAGTGCTGTTGTTTTCATTAAGCTATGCCGTTGAATTATTTAAGACTGCACTTTCGTACTTCATTATGCACTTCTTTGATTGTATTAATGCTGAATTCTTCAAGAGATTCAAGTGTTTCAGTCATATGTCTAGGGCAAAATCTAAAGGGTTCTTTTTCTGCTGAACTTTGTAATGACAGCATTCTTAACATAAAAAGCCATGTCTTTACTGAGCTGCATAGAAATATTATTGATTAAATTAGAATGGGACATACGTTTTGGAGTGGCACTTATCTGTTGAAACTTCTTGAGGATAGAATAAATGCCTTGGCTTCCATATTATTTTCACTATCTTGTGATAATGTAGGCATCCTGTGTGTGTGTGAATTGTTTTGGATTAGACTATTCTACATGTCATACTGTTTCAAAGGTGTGTTTTATATGCTCGTGAATTACGTTTTAAAATTATTTTAAGTTTTGTTCATTTTAAATTGTTAATGAAGTTTGATTTTTTGAATGCTGAAGTGTGAAACATTTGTTTGTGTGTTTTGAGTGTGAAACTAATCTGAGTATTATTTTTTATCACTACAGGAACTTGGTGGACAGGTATGAACCAATGCCATTTATATTATTCTAATAATATGAGTATGTTCAATAGCCACTGCAAGGGCATGTGAGAATATTGCAGGGATGCTGATTTAATATAGTGTAAATATGTCTTGAGGTACAGTTTTGCATGGCTTGGGCTTTCAATTGAATGACGGTGCATGGACAGAATTTCCCTTTTGCTGGAAGACTACATTGTGTGGTCTTTGTACTGCATGGAAGTGATTGGTCAACTCCATGCTTGGATAGGTTTATCCCCGGGCTAAAGCTTTTTTAACTCCTGTCTAGGGCCGATGTCTTGAATGTATGGATATTCATCTTCATTCTTTGTATATGGCTTCATTTGCAAGATGTTTGGTTGGGAGGCTAACTTACTCTTTTCATTGCAAAATTTGAAAAACATTCCTCATTATGTTTCCTTTTAAATTCTAATGTGTTTGGGCATTAGAAAATTTAAAAATTTGTTTCCAGATTGTGAGGGCTATGGTGCTGATAGTGAATATGACTGGTCATACATGGCATTCATCCGCATGTGTGGCACCCACCAACAGATGACCACAAGCTTTGCAGCTGAATTGTTTCATTAGAGCAAATGTTAGCAGCATGACATGGTTAAATACCAGTTCTCCTATGAAGCATCTTTCCACACAGGATCAAGAATCACATTTACATTTCCTTGATGCTGAGGGTTTCAGCCCTCCATGGAGTTCTTAACTGTGGGAATCTATTGACTGGTGTGTGATGGGATGCCAGCCTCCATGCACATGGTGTCTGTTCTTATGGCCTCTTTCCCTTCACATAGAGTTGTTCTGGAATAGGTTTCACTCACTGCTTCATTTAATTCTGTGTTGGTAACTGGCCCTTAAATTTTTCTGCTCTAAGCAGTCATCAGGTTCTTATTTCTTGGGATCAACTTTGCTTTGTATGTGTGAACTTATTTTAAAGCATGGTCCCCCCCCATAAATGGCATGATGCCATTTAAGTTCCTTACTAGCTGTGAATGGGCTTTTAAATCCTGTTCCCACATAAAAATTTTTGGTTCTTTCCATAGTGACCAACTGTGCTTTATAACTACAAGAAAATGTTCACCACTGGAGAACTGTTAAAGCTGGAGTTTTAATTTTTCCTTGTCATGCATTCCATATAAGATACAATTGCAAACTTGTCTTCTGGGATGTGATGCTGTGTCAAAATGATGAATGTTGTGTTGATGGTTACATGATTACGTTCAAGGTAATTTCTCTAATTGTGAATTTATAACACCTCATGTGTCACTATCAACCAAGGTACTGTACCGTAGTGTATTGTCACAAAAAAGTGCTGCTTAGATGTATTTATTAGGAAGAGTGTAGTTACACATTACATTTGTAAAAAAGAAATTGACCCTTAGGAGTTCAGTCTCAAAGACCAGACCAGAAAGGAATTCACAACAGATGGCACATTGTGTCAGTAGCTAGCTGTGGCAGTAGCTATACTGCTCAGTCAGATTTATTTTCTGTCATGTGGCTTCATTAAAAAGGGCACAAGAGAGTCGCCTACCAAAATCTAAACTTGCCAAATGTAGTACTTATGTAGATGATATTACAGGTTGGAAAGAATTCATAATCTTTAAAATCTGTGTGTCACATTATTTGTTGAGTTTAGTATATTAATTTAGATTTATTCTGCCTAACATAGTATTTTTGTCTTCAAGAATATTACCTCAGTTTTAATATTTTCCAGTATATTCTATGTACACTGCTTGTTCCGAAATGCATATATGGAGTTAGTTAACACATAAACAAACAAACAAAGAAACAAACAATAAATACTGTCCAGCATTTGAGAATAGCTCTTTCTGTTGGATAACACTGGGTACATGCCTACCCAGTCCTTCCACTTGAGGATGGGAACAGATTAATTTCCTGAAACATTCCTTTCTGTTTTGAATTTGAGATGCTAGAAGAATTCCAGAAATCTGAGAATCCTAAGCATCTTGAACTTTTAGAATAAATGCACTTTTATTAAAATTATTAACCTGGGCTTCATAAAATACCTTAGTTAGCCCCATTCACTAGGCTTATCACACCACATAAAAGTTAACACACTTGTCATTGAGATGTGGCATAAGCCTTGTAAAACTTGCCTCAATCTGATGCTGTTTATTCTTTGCAGAGTGTGAGGGAGCAGTGGGTGCACAGCTCAGAGCCAATTATTCAGTGTCATATTCTTAAGAGGGAGTCCAACATTTATGTGCTAGTGATTTTAAGTTAAGCTCTTTTGACATAATCTGATATTACTAAATACTTTTGAATGGTGACATGTACAAATAGGCAAAAGTTCGGGGAAATAGGTTTCATAAAGCACAGACGTGAGGAATTCAGTTGGCTGCAAAATTGTCATTAATGTGTTTTAGATTTCTCTTTTAATTATAAAAAGGCAATATAAATTTTGGATTGTATGTTTTACTTTTTTTTCCTGCAGCTGTCTTACTGTGCTGTTAGTACTGTAACAAGAAGGTTTCACAGCTTCTCCATTTATAATAATGTTCTGCATATTATTCTTCTTCTGCATTGTTTTTATTGTATATTGATCAAGCGTCAAAAAGTCTCTAATATTGCCTGTCTCACCTTTTCAATTTATTAGCAGCTCTTCTTGCTCTTATTCATGTCTTCTAGTGCCTGGCTGAACCACCTAAATGTATATAATGATGACAGAAATTGTGGCAGCTTTAGTCATACTGTATGATGAAGCACATTATGATGGAGTCTGACATTCTTCCTGCTTGATAAGGAAAGGGTGTGTAACAGCAGTATGGTTATGAATGTTGGGTGTTAGCTGAAATATTGCTTTAGATTTTTGGAAATAATATTATAGTCTCCTTCTGTTGTACATAAATGTAGTGACTGTAACCTGTTAGTTATTTCTTTAGTAGTTAAGGTTTTAACACTTCATTTGCCAGATGCCCTTGAAAAATGCTATCATCATTGAAATTATTTACATGAAATTTCATCTGCTATGTTGAACTGTTACACCCAGTAGCATTTATAACTGATGTCCTGCACCTTAAACTACTGATTTCAGTGTTTATTTGCTATATACTGCTATATAATTTCATTCTGTGAATTTTATTTGAGTAGTGTTACTAGAAAAGGATCTGTGCTGGAGTGTCAGTTTACCTCTGAGGCATAATGTCAAAATATTACTAAATAAATCAGTGAAGTACAGAGCAGTTGCTCATCATTTCTTGTAAATTAAATCTCAGGAAGTGAGAAAGTGTGATATCACCAGTTCCAACTTGAATGTCACTGGCTTAAGAGAAAGACTAACTGGAATGTGACACTTTGTTAGATGTGCATTGAAGGAAAGAGAAGTCTGAATGTTATGGTCACTGTCAGTTGTTATTTATTGCCTTATCTTCAATTTGGTGTGTCAGCTTATTGAGGTGCATAATACAGTGCACAGCTTCATTGCTGGAAAGTAAAGTAAATACATCCTATTATGGAGCTGCATATAGGTTTGTTTAAAAATTGCAAAAAGACAAAGGAAAAATTTTACATGTGCATAATGTGAAAGCATGGAAAGTGAGTGGAGGTGTAGCTCCACTCATTCTTAACCTGGCACTGGATAAAGGTGACTGGTTAACCTCATGCACCAGTCTCTTTATCCCTGGGGAAAGAGCTCCCAGTACACATTGAACACAAGGCAGGGTGGGCCCCTGGGATGGTCTGTAAATTTTGGATAAGAGATAAATGTCTTGTCCCTGCCAGGATTGGAACCCCAAATCGTCCAACCCTTAGCTTAGTCATTATATTGACTCTTAAAAATTATTGTTAATGTTGAGTACCTGGTATTGTTGAACTGATGGTAGCAGTAGAGAGTAGCATTTGATTTTATTAATACTCCTGAGATTATTTATGTTCAGTACAATGGTGAAGGAAGTAGCAGTAGTTGGGTATCTTATATGCTGAGAAGTAATTCACTTTTCAGAAGGAAATTAAATTATGTAGAACATACTCAGGAAAAGTAGCTAGTATTTTTTTGTTTTGTTTTTGTGATGATACCTTTTAATGCCTTTAATGGACTAAACTGAGGGTGTTTATATTTCTGTGATGCCAACAACATGAAGTATTTCCTTCTGTTTGTGTAACCAGAAGTATTTTTCATTTCCTATTAAATTATGTGTGTACTTTTTCTTTTAATATTACAGCTCAGATTTTCTTTTTTTGTTCATTAGATGTACATATTATTTATTTAATAATTTTTATTGAATTTTAATTGAGCTGTTTATATTAAGCATTAAGTATCATTGTATGGTTTTCTGAATTCACCGTTAGCTAATGTCACAGTACTGAAGGCAATAGTGTTTGCTTCAAAATTCAGTGATCTTCCAGAATTGTGTCACATTGCCAGGGAAGACAGTGATGATGAAAATGTCAGGGATTAGAAACCCCTTCTTGTCAGTACCTGAAAATGTTCTGGCAAACATTGTCATGAATTCCTGTGATGTAATTCCAACAAATAATACCTGCTGTTACAGTTTTCATAATTTCTTTTAGCACTCAAAAATCTCTCACAATTGTAAGTTAAATATTCATTGCATTATAAGAATTGAACATTAAACATAGTAATGTTGATGAAATAGTACTTGTAGGAGTTGACTGTGCTTCACAGTTTTGCAAATCTGAAGATACAGCTTGAAGCCTCATTTATTCAAGTTGCCTGTCCATTAAGAAAGTGTCAGTGCATGGTTTTGAAAGGGGATGCAGAATCTAGAGTGCCGTACGTAAGCTAATTTCATTGAGTGGTTGTGAGTGAAAGATGAATGTTTCAGGACTGCTACATCTTGGACACAGTCACATCTGGCATCTTTGTTTGGATTGGCAAACGTTGTACAAAAGCTGAGAAAGTAGAGGCTATGAAGTTGGCTCAGGGGTTCCTTGTGACAAACAGCTACCCAGCATGGACTAAGGTATGTAGACAAATAAGTACATTTTGTCCTAAGTGTTATATACTTTAATATTACAATTAATACTTTTTTTTTTTCAAGTGACCAAGGAAGATTGGAACAATAGGTAAGTAATTCTAAACCCTCTTTTTTTTGTCATCAGTAAGTGATGAGGACAACAGGGATGGTTCTTGAAACCTTAGTTTACTCACCATTCAACCATTTGACACATCTGCTAGCCTGAGAAAGTTGACTGAATTCCTTTGAGAATTTTTGCGTGCCTCCTGTTGATGCCATTGATTATACACATTGAACATTCCACATATGACACAGATATTGCCGTAAGAAAGGGAAAGGATTAATCAGACTTGAAGCACAGCATTTGTTCTTTCAGACTTCAGAATTTTTCCTGGCAGTAGCATTTAATTCTTATCTAATCTGAAAAAATTAAATTGTTTGAGAAACTGGCTGAGTTGTGTTTGAATGAAGCTGAGCCAAAACAAGCTCATATGAATGCACTAGTAGAAAACTGCAACTTATCACCCTGCCACTACCTAAATCTGATAGTGAACATGACCTCAACCATGCGTGATTCTTGAACCTTTAGGATGGGACCGATAAGTTGTCCTGAAATGCCGGTAAGAAATTACCATTACTCACTATGTAGTAACCCAGAAGAGCACAGTTCTCATGACATAAACTAGTGTCATCCACTACCAATACTCATTTATTCTTTCCTGCAGACTTTGTTTTGCAGCAATTGTAATTTACTTTTTTCTCTCCTTTCACAATAGGAGACTACCAACTGGCAATGTACATATGTACATGTGTGTTGTTTTTGGATTAGTAATCAAAGTAGTGGTGACAGTTTTTGAACTGCTGCTACTACTACTACTACTACTACTACTACCACCACCACTACTATTTTATCATTCTACTTAACAGCAGTTTAGCTGGTTCTCAATAGAGTATGAGTCTCACTGATCAAGCACTTCTTATTCCCTACCCAGCCAAAAACTTTCTTACTATTCAGTAAGTATTATGTATTACTGCTTTCTGCATTGCAATATACAAAGCAGAGTGGAGAATAAGCAGTTTCAAACTTGTGTGTAAGTTGTTGGTAATAACACCTGTTGTGGATAGTACTAATGGTATTATATAGGCCGTTTTCAGTTGTTATATTCTGTTAGCTCATCTTTCAAGTCTATATACTTGTTGATCTTCTCTGTGATTGTGCTGTGAAGGTTGTGTGACTGTTAGAAATTTCTGCATCTCTTAAGTGTGCTTCTTTAGCAGTTTTGTCAAGTAGAACGACATTCAGACAATTGTTGTGTATAGTGTTATCAGTTATTAAAGACCTCTCATAGTATAGTGTATAGGTGGGGTTCACTAACATGGATTGTGATTGATGTATATGGTAGAGATTTGGTGGTCCATGTGACAGGCATTCTAGGTGGACATTTTTGGCTACTTGATTGTGACAGTGGCTGCTATCACCTTGAGCTAGTGTATGACATGCAATAGTAACATGATGAATGATTTCTAATTTCTCTTAACATTTTCTGTAGACATCGTTTATAGTGTCTAATCCTTCAAAATATACCTATTATAATTACTGGTGTGAATGTAATGATCCTGGATGACTATCATAAATCCAGTTGTTTCTGAGAAGAGTTTACCAGCCTTCAGCCATGGGTTCAAGTCATATTATTATTATTATTATTATTATTATTATTTACCTTTTTGCTGGGTATTTAGAATTAAATACCTGAAACAAACATGTCTACATGGTATATGTAATATTTCAGCTCTTCTTCTGTTACAATTTATGGTACATGTGATGTTATATCCCATGTTTATTGGTGTGTACTTTTATTTTAGTACTTTCTTAAATGTGTGTGCAGTGCCCAATATGGCTGTTTTCTCTAATTCCATGATTTTGTGCTTTCCCACTATATTTTACAGATATTTTCTGAATGATTTTGAGATAGTTCCATTTGCCTCTGTTATTACTGTTATCACTTTCGTTTTTACATTCCACATGGGTTGTATTTCTGTTGTAAGGTGCTTTATATTTTAGAATCTTGATATTGTTTCTCTCTCCTGAAATTGCAGTGTCAGTTAACATACATGCGTCTTTTTCATTATCATGGTTTATGGTGTCAAATTCATTGTTAGAGATGGCTCTGTTGACTTGCACTTGTTGATTCCAAAATATGGTGACCTTACCTTCATGACCTGTAAGTGTCTTCTGTGTAGGAATATTGCACTGACAAATTGACAGAATGTAATGTATGCTTGAAACAAATCTTGTAAACAATGTTTGGAAATTTCTTGAATGTTATATGTTTATGTCCTCTTCTTTTATAAATTAAAGAGTGAAGTTTGATATTAACAAGACATGTTGGGTTGAATGTTCAGATTCAAAGGATAGTGGAGGGTGGAGAACCTTCTTCATTCAAGCAGTATTTCAGTGGTTGGAGGGAGGCTGTGGACCAGATTGGACTAGGACGAGTCTTCACATTGGAACAAATTGCAGGTGAATAACAGAAAATGAAAGCAGTAACCAGACATTTTGCCTTTGGGTGACAAAGCATCCAGTAAATCTGGGAGAGATGGGAGCATCACATAAATATTATTTTATGGTATTGATTTGATTATGTGTTCTCTGAATACTGAATTATTCACAGAATGTTGTACAAAATTTCTGATTCTCTCTGTATTTTTTAAATAAATTTAAGTCATCTGTGTAAGATTTGACATTTTCTTGGTTGTGAAGATTTATTTGGCAGTATTCCAGGTTATCTAATGGAATTGATGTCTGTTATATATACAGTATGGATCTATTTGCTTTTGAATTGACATGGATTTTTTCAGGAGAATATAAATTGAAAAATTTCTGCTTAAGTAATGATCGCTGTGCTTGATATGGTAGCTAACATGTGTTTATGCAAATCTTTTTGCTGAAAAAATCCTTTGAAACATTCTGTGACTTGTATTAACCCTTATCCTGCTAACGTGGAGAATATGGTGAGCTCCTAATAATGTTAGCAAATGGCAGATGGGATTTAACTCGGCATTTAAGGGGTTCAAATTATATGATATTGTTATGTATTTGAGTCCTTGCTTACAGCTAGTATGCCAGAACCAGACTTTGACCCAAGCTGTCTACATGCTGGAAAGCTCCGTTCTCTAGCTAAGAGTGGTGGCAAAGCTTTTGGATTCATGCCTGATGATGGTTCTGGTACTGTTGAGATCTTTCGTGTTGAAAACTTCGAACTGGCACCAGTGGATCCAGCTACTTTTGGCATGTTCTTTGGTGGTGATTCATATGTTGTCAAGTATATATATGAAAAGAATGGACGTGAGAACTACATTATTTATTTCTGGCAGGTGTGTGGGTAATTATCATATGCAGGACTTCACATGGGACAAAGTAGGAATTTTGTTTCCACCATTTATAATGACACCACTTGATTGTCACCCACTTACAGAGCATGCACACACAAATATTCATTCATTCATTCTTTCGGTCATTTATTATGCATTCTGTCAATCCATTTACAAAGTCAGACAACCTATAGGATATAGAGTTTGTCATATTGCTAGTGTGATATGTACATGAGGTCATTACATAAGAAGGTATGTCTTACAGTAAATTCTAAAAGCACAAGAAATAAAAACGCAAGATATTTAGATTCTAAAAACACAAGAAGCAAAGACACAGAAGCTTAAGGGCCCTGTTACAGTGCCCTCATATGAGTATAGTATATCATCTGTTTGACTGCACGCACAAAAGATATGATACCCTTAAATCTTCCCTGGACAATAGAGATGTTGCAATTTAATAGTAACGTATTCTGTTCAAGTTTGCTTATTATCCATCAAAACAACTCAATTCATTGATCCGCCTTAGGGGACCATTGTTGATAGTATAACTATGTACAACACATGCTAACATATGTGACTTGTATGTATAAGCATAAGTGTTTTGAGTTATGCAATAATTTAGCAGCAGGGCAATGGTGTATGGTATTGCCAGGATGTAATGGTAAGAAAACAAGATCTCTATTTCTAGCTATAATACTCCTCCAATGTATAAAAAGATGCCATGAACTAAATCTAGCCAAGAGCACTGATGCCTTGTCCAGGATTTTATCTCCTCCATAACATATACAATGAATGTGGAATGATCTGGACAGAATTTTTCACCATTTATTAGGATGTGGTGCACATAATTATAAGATTGTACTTCATACAATATAGCAGACTTCTGCCACAGTATAGTTGAAGTCTTGTTACTTCTGGAATGTTAAACAACATATTTTTACAGTTTGTTATGGACATTTTGGGATAATTTATGTGTCCCATATTCAAGGGACAACCAGTCCAAGAAGAATGGACTCTTTGGACTGCTTGACCCTTGAATACAGGACTGATAGGTTGTCCCAAGATGTCGGTAACCAATTACCAACTTGTGCCTGATAACATCCCAGAATAGTGATGGGGCATTCCAAGTCCTTTGTTGCCCAGTACTAATTTTATGGTGTAGGCTTTGCCTGATATTGAACATTTGAACTAATATTTGCCTACTGAATTTACACATTTTATAGTAAGTTGCCAATTGTATTTCACAGAGCAATTGACAGTTCATGTGTTACTGTTGTGCAGGGTCAAGACAGCACACAGGATGAGAAGGCAGCCTCTGCAATTCACACTGTGCGACTAGACAGTGAACTTGGAGGAAGGGCTGTTCAAGTGCGCGTTACTCAAGGCCATGAGCCACGTCATTTCTTGCGAATCTTCAGAGGTAATATGGGAAGTATATATCTTTTGAACCCAAAGTGATGATTTTGTCTTTTAATTTAGCAATAAAAAAGGCACTTCATAAGAAGGGTGAAATAGATAACAGCAGTCTTGACAGCGGCTTCCAATTTCAATAATGTACAGAGTACTATGGTGTGTGAAGTCTAGGGCACATTCTGTTTAAAATAAAGGTGTATCCAGGATTGCTACTTAATACCATTACAAAGAATATGAAGGTGTGTGAAATATATATTGTGTTATGAGAGATATTGTTAGATTATTTGTGTTGTACAGAGGCATACCACAAGTCAAAAAGAAACAGCATATTTGCATCTTACCACTGCTCAGTGTGTGGTACAATTTTAAATGTGATGCACATTTAAACATATCCAAGCTGATCACCTGAAGGTTGAGGAAAAGCTAGTTATAACTCAAAAAACTGTATAATTCAAGTGTAATGTTGATAATTAGTTTGAGAAGAAATGTAATTTAGTATTTTATTGGTGCTTACTCATAGTGCGTCTCATTTGAAGCATGCAGAACTCATTCCTTGAACTTAAATTCTGTACTTCGCATAATGCACTGTCAGATGAATCACTTAACTTGATGTACAGTTATGTTAATAGCTGTTGAGTGTATCATATACACCAATCATGGTTATTAGTTTGTAGCTAAAACATTGAATGATCAGTCAACACAACTATATTTTGTCAGAAACACACTTCATGTTTTCGATCACTCAAGACATCATAAGGTGTACAGAGACTTGAAATTTATAGGCACATGCAGTTCATATTATAATGTTTCTTTCTCAATATTTGTGGGATCCCACATCACAAAATAAATGTTACAATAAAATTATAATATGTAAATAATCCAGCGGTAAAAATGGAAGAGACAAGATTAGGATTAAAATCTTTTGTTGATATTTTGTTAAAATTGTTTTGTGATGTGGAATGCCACAAATATGGGGACTGAAACATTATAATATGAGATGCATATGCTTGTAAATTTCAAGTCTGTGTACACCTGATGATGGACCATGTGATCCAAAACATATGGTGTATTTCTGATAAAATAAAGTTATGTTGACTGGTCATTTGATGTTCTAGATTATTTCTGTGACACAATGGGATGGACTCCATGAAAGTATTATTATTTAGTTTTTTTAAACCTGTAATTCCTCTTTTTTTCCACTATTAAAGAAATAATCTGTGATAAGTGGGTCTCTGTCACCATGGCATGAGGAGTCCTCAGATTGCAGATGGAGAAGACGTCCTCCAGATATGGAGGATAGCTGTGAATATATTGAATAAGCAGTCGCAGACAGCTGACAAGGGGTGGTCTTCCAGAAAACTTAGTATGTTATGGGGAGCATGGACTAGATTAATCTGGCTCAGGATAGGGACAAGTGGCAGGCTCTTTTGAACATGGTAATAAACCTTTAGGTTCCACAGTATGTGGGGAATTTTAAGATTATCTGGGCAACTGTTTACTTCTCAAGAATAACTGTGCTCTGTGGAGTTTGTCAGTTAATTACATATGAAAAAATAAGATTTTGTGGTATATAAAACAGTTGTGTGCTTAAGTCACAGTGTCTTACACATAACAATATTCATTTCTTTCTGGAACATTTGTGTGTCAGTACTGATGTGTGTGCATGTGTTCACAGGTGCATCCATGCTCATCCATAAGTATGCATATGTTTCAAATGAAATCATGTTAATCTCCAGTAATAAAATGCTTGGTACTATGTAATGTCATCACTGTGTTCAATCATATTTTGCCTTCATATTCTGTACCTCAGTGCTTAGTCAGTTTTTAGTCAGTTTGCTATTCCACTAATTGTACAGTTAAACCCATGTTAGTATTATATATTAATATATTTGAATTGAAGGCAAGATGATCGTGTTCCTGGGTGGTAAAGCTAGTGGTTTCCGCAATCTTCATGACCATGATACATACGATGTTGATGGTACTAGACTTTTCCAGGTGAGTATAACTGTACTGTCAGTATCAGTTTTGTTAAATTGCATATATTTTATGTCAGAATAATGGTTTGATGATGCACAGATATTAGTGTACTTTGTTTCCCTTAAGAGTATAAGGATATTTGCCCTGTAATACAGTGGGAGTAGAGGTATAGCTCTAATCTTGGTTAACCTTGGCACTGGATGGAAGTGGGTGGCCAAGGAGATGCCCTGGCCACTATGCTCCTGGGAAGGAGTCCTGAGACTCGTACTAAAGGCTAGGTAGGTCTCAGAGTTAATCAGGTTGGGTGTGAAGAAAGTAAAATCTGACCTCCATCAGGGTTTGAACATTATTTCCCCTAAATCATATAGTTTTTCAATTTGTGCTAATTTCCTTAAATCACTGTTTCTTTAAACTTCTCACTGATGCAAATAAGAATGCTGAAACAGCTAATCATTATTTTTATAACCCTTTCCTTTGTTAAACCTCCAGCAGAGCTTTATAAACATGACATCATTGTAGTACAATGTTGAGGGTTCTGATGTAACCAGAAGTTTTGATTCATGTGCTGCAGCTTTGATCACTATAAAATACTTAAATAAGGGCTGGAATATTGCCTGCTATGTAGTAGTGGGCTGTTTAGTTTAGTTTATTGGTCCAGAATATCATACGTATGATAGTGGACTTGTCAATTTCTAGCAATATGCAAGAAGTGAGATAAGTCCAACAGCAATGAACATAGTATTCTACAGATGATTTCAGAACCGCTTATATATAGTGTAATAAAATGTAATAGAGCTTAAATTAGATACAGAGCTAATGAAGTTACATAGTTACAAAGCTACAAATTCTTCCACTGAGTAAAAGGAATGCAGAAGAAGAAGTAATTTCTCAATTCCTTCTTAATGGTCTTATAACTATCTATTTCTTTTAAGTACCCAGGAAGTTTGTTGTATAATTTAGTCCCCATATTTATTACACTTCTCTTATATAAATCAGTATTGTGTGATTGGATGTTGATATCCATCTTTCTTCGTGTATTATGAGCATGGATATTTGAGTTTAGATCTACAAATCATGATTTAATACATCGTAGGCTTTTGTTAGATAAATAAATATTCCAATGGTGTGAACTCGTTTATCAAGGGCCTTTTGAATCCTACCAATAAATGACTGAACCACTGTATCAATGGCTTTGCCTTTCCTGAAACCATTTTGAGCTTCTGACAAAATCTTGTTTTCATATAAAAAGGATATTATCATATTATACATCAATCTTTCTAAAAGTTTAGCGAAAACAGGTATTATTGATAATGGTCTATAGTTCTTCATGTCACACTTATCTCCCTTTTTGTATAAAGGTTTCGCTTTTGCTGTCTTCCATATACCTGGGAAGACACCTGAGTTCAGTGATAAATTGTAAATATATGCCAAAGGTCCTTTATTTAGTTGCATACATTGTTTGTAGTTTCCTCGAACTTATGCACACCAGGACATAATCACTTGTGCATCGTTCCCACTTCATCACATTTCTGTCATACTACCATTCATTGCTATAAAAGTGATGTTAATACAGTAATGAGCAAAGCAAGCAACAAAAAGCACTAATGCTTTCTGCGAATTTCTTCAGTCAGTATGTTCATAGTGAGTAAGAATATTATAAATGGTAATTTTTGGTCTTAGAGGGAACAGTTTTGCTTTAAATGAAATCGGCCAAACTGTTCTTCGTATATATGACAGTGGCAGTGAAATCCAGTTTCAATTTGAATGTTAGGAGAAGAGTATGATTATAATGTGTTCATTACATTTCCTTACAGTATTTTACAAAATTAATATTTGGAAATTCAATGGCATTGTGGGGGAACCACATACAGAGGGTAAAAATTGTGATAAGCAACAATATTGTTGAACAAGTAACAGACTTTAAGTACTTGGGGTATCGCATATCAGAATACGGAAGTGATTTAGAAGATAAATTGCAAACATACAACAAAATAAACGGAGCTATGTGGAGACATTTTGGAAAACAAATGAACAAAGAAAAAAAGTTAAGAATTTACAACATTACAGCTAAAGCAGCATTGAAATTTGGAAATGAAGCTTGGGTACTGAAGAAAAGAGAGGAACAATGTTTAGAAGCAGCACAGATGAAATTTTTGTGACACTTACTTGGAATAACAAAACTAGATAAAGAAAAGAATCAATGTATTAGGCAAAAAACGGGAGTACAGAACATAGTAAAGGAAGTAAAACAGTACCAGAAAAAGTGGCTACACCACGTACAGAGGATGGACACAAACAGACTACCAAAACAAGCACTACAATACAAACCTAAAGGACGAAGGAACATAGGACGACCGAGGAAGAGATGGAGGGACCAACTTCATCTTGAGGATCAAGGAACAGGAAACACACCTCACCCTTCAGGAACATGAT
>Ga0136643_10006430_pt1 | contig 16818 bp, 16 predicted proteins | sample TergutLab28metaG_FD_96883 | JGI IMG/M metagenome (GOLD analysis project Ga0136643, IMG submission 96883) | Labiotermes labralis P1 segment gut microbial communities from Petit-Saut dam, French Guiana - Lab288 P1 (version 3) (version 3) | ecosystem: Host-associated > Arthropoda: Insects >... | reverse complement strand
TTTTTAACATATATTTTAGAACTAACTTACTGTAATACCGCGGGATCCCGTAGGTAACTATTTCAGAAGTACCTTGTATGTTTCAAATTTTATAAGCCTGAGGATGACCCCAAGGGGTTGAAATATGCAGCTACATTGATTGTTTTCAGCTTAACTTTACATCACATTGTTGTGTAAGATGGACAATAAACAACATTGTTACTTAGCACAATGGGATGGATAATCCACAATTTAGTATTGTGTAAATGATTTACAGCAATGTCTTCTGAAGAGAACCCTGTGACTTGGCCTATGGTAATTGGAAAAGCTCAGTCTTGTGATGAAGTGACAATAGTGGACAAGGTCACATTTTCTGAGTGCAGTAACAAACAATTACTTGTATATACTTTGGTCAATATAGGTACTGTCTTGATAATCTGGAATATTGGGTAGTCTGGCACCTGTCCAGTCTTGAGAGTGTCAGATTAAAGAAATTCTACTCTTCTAATGTAATTTGTGCTTTCAGATGATAAATTTCCACCTTGTTACCATAAATCTTGGATTCACTATCATGGTGTATATTATACAATGAAAAATACTCCCCCCCCTCCAAATACATTCTGTTTCTTTAAGCCATCTTCAATGCCTGCTCATATATTCACCACAACAGAGCAACATTTATGTACTTCAGCAAAGGTGATGCTGGAAACTGTGCAAGTAAAAATTAGGTTTAATCAAACAATAGAAGAACCCAGTGGAGTGCAAGGATTACAATGGGAGGAACAATGTAACAGAACTATAGTAATGGAAGTGAATTAATTTAAAAAGTGACAAGACTTCTTTATGGTACAAATTTATGTAATTTTAAGGTTTTTAAGTATTTTGCACAGTTTATATAAATGGACACAAACAGGCACCAAGAGGCTGAACCATTTTCACAAGAAAATAAGTAACAGCAGGACGTGTTGATGGACGTCACTGTAACCAAATAAATGTCAGTACCATAAGGAAATGCAGGTTGATGGCAAACTCTCATGTAGCAATGGTATTTGTTAGAAGTCTGATACAGGATGCAATTTTAAATTAGGAAGTACTGTAGTGTGTTGAAAGTAGGCAGTATGTGCATTGTGTGAGAATATGTGAACAAACATCTAGAAGACAATAATAAAACCTTAAAATTGTAAAGTGATCTGCATACCCAGAGTCAAAATTCAGCATCGGTCCGTAGGTTTTTCAACTGCTGAATTGCATATAATATCCTAGACATAACAGTACTTTTAGATTATTAGAATTCCTCACACTCTTTAATTTTCATGAAAATACTTTACAGAACATGTTGAACTTTGCGTGCAATTATAAAGTGAATCCCTTCCCCTTTTCAGAAGATGAATTTGTAAAAAAAAATTGTCATATATTTGGGTAAATATGGTACTTCAGCAAAAGGTGATGGAGGAGACTACAACAGAAAGTGCCAAGTGAATCTTACATGAGACTACAACAGAATGAGCCGGCAAGTGAATCTTACATGAGACTGCAACAGAAAGTGCCAAGTGAATCTTACATGAGACTACAACAAAAAGTGCCAAGTGAATCTTACATGAGACTACAACAGAAAGTGCCAAGTGAATCTTACATGAGATTACAACATAAAGTGCCAAGTGAATCTTAACATGAAACTACAACACAAAGTGCCAAGTGAATCTTACATGAGACTACAACAGGAAGTGCCAAGTGAATCTTAACATGACATTAGCTATAGAGGAATTAATTTCACTCCTAGTAAAAAAAAAAAACTCATGACTAATGTCATGCCATGTTATTGCTACTGAACCAATTACTTAGTCTACTTTCTGTCCCAAGTTTGATTCCTGTGGGAGGCAAGAGATTTTCCACTTCAAAGTGTCTTGACTGGCTCCAGCAACCACTCAGCCTCCTGTTCAGTGGGTTCCAGGGTTAAAGTGGCCAGGGCATATAGGTGACCTCAATCCAGTGTCAAGAGTAAGACTGAATGGTGTTATACCTCTACTGCTGCTGTGGCACTTAATTAATCACAGGGAGCGTGGACCACTTCAGTGCTCTTTGTTCAATGCCTACTGCGTGGTTTTGAATAATGTAAGCATTACTAAAATTCCAACAGCCTTAATCAAGGCTATAAAGCACACAAAGGCTGTTGCAGTTTTAATAGTACCTATTACTTACCTAGCCTAAAAATGAATAATTAGTTTATTACATCACCATGTTGAATATTTTTGTATTTCCATTTGCACTGTTGAACCTGCTTACCAGTTTTCATTAAAACTGGTATGAATTGTTAAGCCATTGGAGACCATAATATGATTAAAATTTTGCAGAACAGTGTTTAATGGTGTTGAAATTATTAAGTCAGTGTTTCACAACATTCCAAAATACTAGGTGACAAGACTGGTAGGGCTTTCACTTTCTGTGCAAAGAAACAGAGCACAAGATAATAACATGATAGACTTGACAGCAAACCTAACCACAAACTGTGCTTATATATTATGCTTTATGTAGGAAAGAAACACATCATACACCATCGTCACAATGTTGATATACATGACCCGATATATGGAGCTCAGAAAGTAGAAGTTTATTACCTGGGTTGGTGGCCAGACTAACCAGTCAACCTGCAAAAAATATGTGTAGGTCAGTTTATCATATGTTCCACATGAAAATGTACAGATTCATTCATGCATTGTGAGAAATCAATCTGAATTTTAAAAATCTGACAGTGATTAAATGTAGGTCTGATTTCATTAAGTTCTGACATCAGGAAGGAAACCGCACATTAAAAACAAAATTAATGGTGACAGCTAATGGCTAAGAGTGTTACTCAGTTGTTATAAATGACCAAAGTGTTACTATTTTTATACTTAGGTACCATATTAGGTCATATTAAGTTGAAATTTATGTTGGATGGAAACTTTTTTACCTCTGGAATCAATTGAAAATCATATTGTGGGATGTAGGGGCAGCTAAATTTCCTTTCACAAGTTTTCACCTGACAAGTGGCTTTCAAGAAATTAATTAAGTCATAAGCTGTGGGATTACTGTAATTGTCAATATTTGCTGTGTTCACTGACCCCATAAATGGCAGAAGGATCTGTTTACTACATACAAATATTATAGCATAGAAGGTTTTTGTTAAACACTTCTTTTCCTGTGGACTTGTGAGTTAAAACTTCCAGTATCATGTTCTGCTTTTCAAACCTCAAAATAAAGAAACACCACCAAAGAGGGTATAGTTTTAAACCATATATTGGGTAGATGAAACAAACAGGCAAAGTTAATGACCACTATAGTGTTGGCCAGTGATAATGCCACATTTTTTTATGTTTTCTTGTGTAAGTTCTTCATTGAAGACAATACTTTAGTGTGTCCTAAGCTAGATCACATTTTTTTTTAATAATGCTCAGTTTAAGGACTAGGCAAAGATAAATTTCCTGGGTCCATATACAAAACAATTTCCTGGCTACAAAATTCTCACATGGAAAACCTTGGTTACTGGATTTTTCACATATATTGTTTTCTTCAGAACACACATTTCATTGTGTGTACTCACTAGCTGGGCCACAAAAAGAATTCATTCTACTGTCAACAATTTTAACACAAATATAAAAGTAACTGACATTTGAACACGTTATTGGCACTGTAAAAGCAATCCCATTACAGGCCTGGACAGGCCCTGAGGGTTCCAGGAGGTTAAGGCTCCCAGATTTCAAGACAATCAGCACATGCAGGTGGTAAGTTTGTCAGCCCTATGCACTGGACGCCTTTACTGCCCAGGAAACATTCCTGGCACTCATTTCTGTTAGAGGCTGAGTCAACCCCAGGGCCATAGTGCGGCCGGAAGGATTATGTAAATGAAAAATTCGAATGGCACTATCAGGAATCGAACCCACAACCTGCTGGCTTGTAGTGCAGTGCCTCAACCAACTGTACCACCACATGCCCCACTACTAGTCCAATCACAAAGCATCATATCCTATCCCATCTTCAGCAAAATTGCTCTGAGAACCTGAAATCTTACATGGTTCTTTACTGTCTGGTTGCATTGGTCATGCTAAAACCTATGGCTTCTACCAGAGTTTGTTATTAACACACGCACTATACTTATGGCAACTGTACCATATAAACAGAGAGAAATTTCATCTTTGATTCTGAAATTATTTCATCCCATGTATGGCCCTCAAGGTATCCCATTCCAAAGAAGAATATACATATGCAGATTGGTGATGCTATTAGCTGATCTAAGAGTATTTTCCTCGATATGCTTTTAAAATCTCTTCCTGGGAGGCTCCGGTCCAAGAATTTATAAAATATGTGCTGTGGAGGGCCTTGAGCCAGGCCAATAACAAACATGCGACCTACAAAAAATATAAAAACTGATCATAAAAATATCCTAATGATAAAGTCAAAGGACATTAGTAATTTGCACCTCGATAACAAACCTGTTCTCTTCCAGTCAAAACGTTTGCTCGCAGGAGCTCTGCGTTTTTCAATTTCCTGTTGAATTAAATCTCCAGCTGCCATGAGCACTCCGGAAGAAACAGTATTTATCAAAAGCAAATATTTTCCAAACGTTTTATTGAGAGTGCCATTCACGTTTGTGTGTAATTTGCAACAATTTTTAATTGAAATGTTGTGTAGGAATCTAAAGTAAATGCACATTACAATATAAAGTCACGTGCACATCAATATATCGACGATTGTATTTTGTTCATAGTCTCTTTGCGGACTTTTCTAATTTGTTACTACGGTGACAACATATATTATCTATTTCAATTTGCAGCAAGATGTACTTAGCGTAAGTCTGATACGAAACTCATTTTTCGTTAGGAAGACATATTCTATGCATTAACGCGGAAGCTCGTACGTAACAATGCTGTTCCTAATACTATCCTGTTCAACAGGGTAACAGTTGGTTACATTTGGTAAGGTCACCACAGTTGGGTGCAAACCCGATAAATGTGTGTATTTCTGAAAGCAGGCTATGCTGCTGATGACGAGGTATGGAATGGCGGCGTCTGAGTTATCAATGTCACGGCTCCTGAAATTGGCGCATAAATTCAACTGTTTTTACTTGTCAGGTATTTATGAAGAAATATTTAGTGATCTAACAGGTTCATTGATGCAGTCATCGTTATGCTTTTCTTCAGACTAAGTCATTTTGCGCTTGTTAGTGATTGCGTGCAGTATTGATTTCAATAACGCCTACTTTGTTACTAGCCGTTGTGTATACATCGATCTCACATGCTTTATTGTGTTCAGGTTTTATCATTTCTGATGACTGGATGGAAACACGGAGTTACAGTGTCAGTTTAACCGAAATAAATGTTTTAGCATGGATGATGTATTAATTGGGGGTTTGAAATTTTAACAAACTTGCCGAATTAAGTTTCATGTTGAACTGGTGGAGTGAATGTGAAGCAGGATATTTTTGATTGGGGTATGTGTATGTCATGTATCGTGTGTGACGTCTCTACACCAAACATTTATATGTAAAAACAAGCATACAGCAGTTTTTAAATCACTGGTAGTTATGTGTTGTAGTACTGGTGCATGCAATATTACTTTTCATCTTGCAGTGATGACAATATTGACAGCCATGCTTAAAGTTGTGATTATGAGTAACGGAACAATGAGTAAAGGAGAGAGAACAAAAGAACTTGTTCAAAGCTCTTAGGAGGCTCTGAGTGATATTAACAGTCGTTAGTATATGTGTATTCTTGAAGGAGTCTTTGGTAGCATTGTTTACACAGTGAAATTATATCCTACCCAGGCATTTAAGTGCTAGAGTATTAAGTGACCCATTATGTGTTCAGGCCACACCCTTAGCAGGTTTCTTAATAACCTGCCTGCAAACAAATTTATCATAAATTTTAATATTACCTCTTTTCATAAATATGCATAACAGATAATAATATTGTGTTAGTTTATGATTGTTTTATACCTACAGAAGCAGTGAATTTCAGATAAATTTTTTTCATCTTTCCCTTTCATTCTTTCCATCCATCTTTCTTTCCATTTTACTTCTTTCTTCCTTCGCAGGAGGAAGAGGCACAGAACATTGACAGACCACCAAATATCATGTTGCTAGCACTCCTGCTCTGTTCTTGGTAGGTCTGTTTTTTACTTCTCAGCCTGGCAGCTGGCTTTCTTGACTGATCAATCTTGTTGGTGTTGTTTTCTTAAGACTGTGCAGACATGCTGGTTTCTTCTGCATCAATCACTGTCATCTTCAAATTGAATGCTGTATATTCAGCATCATTGAGTTACCACCATTAAGAGAAACCTGTCATAATAATTTTGTATTTTTAGTGACTGGAAAGAAAATTTCTGCACTCTTGGAATCTATGAATCTGGCCCATTAGACACTTGATATGAAGTATTTGTATGATTCATATCTATGTTGTTCTGAATGTTAGATAACAACCACAGATACTGAACTTGTTGCAACAAGTAGTTTGAGTAAGGTGCTGTGTTTGATCCTGGTGCAGCAAGAGGTGGGTTTTCTTAAAGAAGAATGCACTGGAACTCTGAATGTGTTGGGTATATGAACTGAAATTCATTGTTAATTATGTAGAGTATTTCGAATAGCCTTTACTGCAGTTACTTGTGAAATGTTCTGTGCCATAATCTAAAGTTTGTTGGACTAACTCATGAGATTTTTATGCCATAATATCAGGATGTTAGCAACTATTTCTTCTTTTATTTAATGCAGCTTGTGGTTGTCGAACATGTAAATAGTATTTTGTAGCCACCTAAGCCCTGATTTAGATTGTGAAGACTTTTATGCTTAAGAGTGAATGGGAAAATGACCAGCGATGTTACAGGAAGTAATTTTAAGAGTACAGGATTTCTGAAACTAAGGTTCTGACACCAAGATATCAGAGCTGGTAAGTTTTGAATTTTGGGTTCTTTAGAAGTTATTGTATTGTGAAGACAAAACATATTGTTAATCAGCTGTTGATAATTAGAACAGGTTTAAGGCCTTTGCTTTCTTGGGGAGTTTCATTTTGTTAGAAGTCAAATTGAAAACAGCACAAGTTTGTAGACACTTGACATTTATTGTTCATGTTCAGCTGTTGAAAAACTGGTTGTATTTAAATAGCAATGGAAGTTAAAATGATAAGTGACGACTTATGTTTTTCATCACTGTCAGTGGCCATCTTGTTACATAAGACACTGAGAAGTAAATTTCCATATATTTTCCAGAATGTAACTGAATGTGATTAATTTGTTGGGGTGAATGCTGTGCTTTTATTTCCTTGCCTAACATATAAATCTGAACACAGATTTTCTCCTAGTCTTAGTATTCCTTATCTATTTTGGCTTTCCAGTTTATACTGTGCTTAAAAGTACTTCATTGCAGTTACCCTGTTTAAGCTTATTTTCCATTTCTGTGGCTGACAAATACAAGATTGTGAAAGGAATGAGTGCACCATAATGATTGTTAATATCCTTAACATATGAAGAGCACAGTAATTGTTTATTTGTTTTTAATATATCTGTGTGTATTGATTTTAATCTATAGAACGACAGCAGGGATACTCCCGGCCCTTTATCGTTGAAGGCTATCAGGTGGGGTTGGTGAGGCGAGATGTAATGTTGGAACTGTTACGTTATCCGCATGTATTTCACGTTCAGCCAGACTCAGTTGAACTCAACCCAGCCTTTAGAGACTATGATGAACGAAGCTCAAAAGTCGAAGCAGTCTTGAGAGAATGTCGATCCAATAATGTATTCATCACCTTAAAGGGATGGCGGGAGGAGGTAAGTACTTCATGATATTTATGGGTTTTTGTGTAAGGCTTGGCACTGTTTTAGATCACCATCCCCCAGACTGCTCTTGCTCTCTGACCTGCTAAGAATTATTTAAATGCAGTAAGAAGGTTTGAAAAGCTCAAATTGGTCTACATGCCTTTCAGCGTTTGTATGTGTTCATTGAAAGTAGTATATACAAATAAATAACTTTTTTATTTGTTTTTATGCATCCCATCTGCTCATCATGTTTTTCCAGTACTTGATTATAATATATAACATCCAAGGTATACACACCATCATCATCTCTGTAATTTGTGTAATACAAAAAATTGTTAATACATTATCTGTAGGTGTGTTTATGATTAATTCCATACAAACATGTCTCTCACATAATTAATACATGATTTACTATCAATTGGAAAGTAGTTTGAGACCTCTGCAGCTTATGATTGTAGCATTGGTAATGCCATGAAGTGGGAAGTGATACTGTGATGGGAATTTGTTTTTGAACATGTATGAAATGGGTGTATGGCAAATCTCAAGTAAGGGAGAGTGCTTTTTGGGTTGTTTGCTATTATGTAGATCCAGAGGTGGATCCAAAAATGGCTCATGAGGCATATTAAAAAAATATTTCTGGCACTATGTCAATTTCAGATCTTGGCAATATGTGTGAAATATTTAAATGTTTCATGCTTGCGCTGCAGCTGTTTTCATCTTCCATCTGTCACATTACAGCTCACATTGAGTGCATAAGTGACATTCTTGTCACATAATGACTACTTTCTGCATATCACCAACTTTCCTGTTAGTGACTCTTTATAGGCTGTTTTATTTTGAAGGCAATGTTTTCTTTTGAATGTGACATTCTTCCTATAGTATGTGATGATACAGAATTGTGTAAATAAAATAACGTATGGTATGGGTAGCAGACTCCTAATATAGAGTAATTCTTGTCTCATCCTGAGAAGCTATTTAAAGACAGCTCCTGTCACTTCTGCAGCCAATGGTTCGTGTCCACAAGAGCCTGCCACTAGTGTCTGTTCTGAACCAGAAGAGTCTAGTTCACAACCATTCACCCTGTTTCTCTAATACTATATTCATTATCTTTCCATCTGTTCCTTGCAGTGGCACAGTTGGTTGAGGCACTGTGCTACAAGTGGGAAGGTCACGGTTTCGATTCCTGATGGTGTAATTGGAATTTTTCATTGACATAATCCTTCCAGCTGCACTATGGCCCTTGGGTTGACTCAGCCTTTAACAGAAATGAGTACCAGGAATATTTCCTGGGGGGTAAAGGCAGCTGGTGCATAGGGCTGACAACCTTGCCACCTTCAAGTGCCAATTGTCTTGAAATCTGGGAGTCTCAACCTCCTTGGACCCTCAGGGCCTGTCCAGGCCTGTAATGGGATTGCTTTACCTTTTTTTTTTTTACCATCTGTTCTTAGGTCTTCCATATGATCACTTATGTTTAGGTTTTCTGACCAAACTTCTATGTGTTCCTCTTCTGTCCCATGCATGCTATGTGCCTGCACTTCTCATTCACCTTAATAATATGTGGTGATGGGTAATATGGAAGTTTAGAGCTTAGGGAGATCAGTTTTTTATGTTATCTTTTGTTAAAGTGAGTATTATTTGAGAATATTGAAGAGGTTTGATTTGAGCAAGGAAACGAAGTTAAGTTTGAATAGTAGGAATGATACAGAACTTGAAACTAACAGTAATTTAAAAAATATTACAGACTTGTATAGGGACATCAGTGACTTTAAGAAAGGTTATCAGCCTAGAACTAATGTAGTAAAGGATGAGAGGGATGATTTAGTCACAGACTCCCTCAGTATTTTGGCTAGGTGGAGGGACCATTTCTGTCAGGTGTTGAACGTGAATGTGAAAAATTATGTTAAGCAGACAGAAATAGACACAACAGAACCACTAGTGCCTGAGCTGAGTGCCTTTGGGGTTGAGTTGGCTATTGAAGAGCTAAAAAGTCACAAATTACCAGATATTGATCAAATCCCAGCAGAATTGATTAAGGTAGATGGTAGAACACTTCACTATGAGGTCCATAAACTTATTACTACTGTTTGGAAGAAGGAGGAATTTCCTGAGGATTGGAATTGTACCTGACTATAAGAAGGGCAATAAAACAGATTGTAGTAATTATAGGGGCATATCACTTTCGCCAACTACATAGAAAATTTTATCCAACATGCTGCCGTCAAGTTTAACTCCAAGTGCAGAGGAAATTATTGGGGATCATCAACGTGGATTTTGACATAACAGGTCAGCTACTGATATTCTGCATTTGTCAAATACTTGAGAAAAAATGGGAATACAGTGAAGCAGTGCATCAGTTCTTTATAGACTGCTAGAAAGCTTTTGATTCAGTTAGGAGGGAGGAAACAGGGTAGTGAGGAAAACCACACAATGAGGAGCTTAATGATCTGTACTCCTCACCCAGTATTGTTCAGGTGATAAAATTGAGAAGAATGAGATGGGCGGAGCATGTATCACATATGGGGGCGAGGAGAGGCGTTTACAGGGTTTTGGTGGGGAAACCTGAGGGAAAGGCACTACTTTGGACACCCAGGCATAGATGGGAGGATAGTATTAAGATGGATCTTCAGGAAGTGGGATGTGGGGGTATGGACTGAATTGAGCTGGCTCAGGATAGGGACAGGTGGTGGGCACTTGTGAATGCGGTAATGAACCTTCAGGTTCCATAATATGTTGGGAATTTCTTAACTAGCTGAATACCAGTTAGCTTCTGAAGAAGGACTGTGCTCCATGGAGTAAGTATGTAAGTAAGTAAGTAAGTAGGAATGATACAAACCTCCCCAGTATTTTATCTTTTTTCAGGAATGCTAGTATTTTTCAAAAGATAAAAGTACCAAAACACAAGCAACTAGCTACTGTAATTTGTATTTACACATGTAGTAAGCCCTTCTTGAATCTGTTATTGAACTTTGAATATTGAACATGTCCGTAGGTCCAGTTTTTGTTGTACATCATATTTAAATCATATTTTTTGCAGTCCCATGTTTGTACAGAGTGCGTTAGTGAATCAGGCGATTTTGCAACACTGTTTTTTCTGGTTCAGCAGCACTGGGGCGGATGCATCTATCACCATTTTGCTGCCAACTCTAAAATGTTTTAGTTGCAATGAAGCTGTGGACTGGAGCACAATGTGCTTTTGCTGTGAAAGCGTTTTACAAAAACGGTGACAGTTTTGTGATCGTTCAGCGTGAATTTTGAAGAGAATTCGGGATTCATCGCAATCATGCTGTTCCATCAGCCCATGCCATCAAGACCTGGGATCGAAACTTCAAGGCTACTGGTTCTGCACAAAAGAAGAAAGGTGGTAGTGTAAAAACAGTACGTACACCCGAGAATATTGCAGTAGTGAGAGAGGCCATTGAAAGAATTCCACACTGTTCTGCACATCGCCACTCTGTGTCACTCGGTCTGTCTGAAGCCAGCGTTTGATGGATTTTACACAGTTCAGGAGTTAAAACATTGAATTCAGCAAGAAGTCACACGAATTCCTGTGGAGATGCTTCAGAGAGTAATGGGTGACGTTTGTGAGAGACTTACCGAGTGCCTAGAGCGGAATGGTGGTCATCTGAATGTGATATTTTTGGAGAGCAGGACTTTTGTATTCAGTGTGTTCAATTGTTAAATGGGTTAAATTGAAAGTGAAAAAATCTAAATTTTTTTGTGTATACATTGTGTTCATATGCGTTAAAACTAAATAAATGAAAGCATTTACTGTTCAAGACATTTTTAAAATTGCCCAATTCACTGACCCACCCTGTATATTGTAGTCTACAGCTGTAGATACGTTGGTCTTGTTAAGTTTAATGCTTGTGTATCTTGTGTGACAGCAGGCACATGTATCATGTCACTCTAGTTCCATGGTAGTGGAGTTAGTCTGTTCATGAAAGGTGTTTACTGAAACACATAGGAGAACAAATAAATGGGTATTGTTACACATTTAAAACATTGAAAGATATGTGCTTTGATGGTGCTTAGTGCCTGGTTAAGACAAGCTAATTCAAGTACAGCTTCTCTGTCTCCTGTACAGTAACACTGCTGATAAAGTGTATATTTTGATCTGTGCATAACTTTTGGAATGGATGGAAACAGGAGAGGGGAAAAAATGTTTGTAGTGATGATAATGGTAGCAACAAAAGTAATAGGAACCATGAGTTGTAAAATATAAGCTATGAAGTGTCATTGAATTGTATAATGCATATAATTATTATGTTTGTTTAATTAGTGTTATGAAGTACGAGCTGCATTCTCCAGCCATTCACTGCTCAAGATGGACCGATCAGCCACATGTAAGTTAAATTTAATATTCTGTGTTGGATTGGTGTGTGTAGGCAAACTTTTGACTTGTTTTCTGCTGCTAATCATGGTTTACAGCAATCACTGACTATGGGGTACTTGACATTTTGTCACTATCATTTTATGAAGGGTGTTCAGAAAGTAATGCATCCACATTTGTATCTTGACAAGGTCTTGAAATGAAACAAAACAAAATATAGGTCAGAATGCATACTTTGTTTCTGTACCTCTCTTTTCCACATAGTCTCCCACTCATTTGACATGCCACCAGTGATGAACATTCAAACCCATTGCTGTAGAAATCTTTGTGTTGTGCTCAGAACCATTTTCCCATATCAGCTTGAACTTCCTTATCACATGGGAAATGAACTCATTTGAGACATTTCTTGAGAGCTGCAAATAACCAGAAGTCAGGCAGTGCCCATTGTGGGCTGTAGGGAGGGCATGGAACAACTTTAAGTCTGATTCTCTCCGTCTCCGCACCAGTACGGGGTCTGGCATTATCATGATGAAGAAGCATCAGCTTTTCTTCCTGATGAATGTGACTGATTCATTGTTTCACCCTCTTTAGTGTGTTTGATTCGCTTCGACATGGTTGAAAATGAGTCATCCACTTTGAACTGAATGCAGTGCAAACCACTGTTTATGGAGCTATATGTAAAGGACTATTGAATCCCATGGAACAGTGAACAAGTTGGTACATGTTCTGCTTGAAGGTCACACCACTTACATGAGATACCTTTGTGCAGGCATTACTTCCTAAATGCCCCTTTACTGGACTGAATTTCACATCAGACTGTTAATGTAGGCATCTGAGTCTAAATATATAGTGCTTAAATTGAAAATTGAAAGTTTTGTAATATGAGTCCTTGTATTTTATAGCATGATATCTCCAATTTTCTTACCAGACTAGAAGAAAAGAAAAATTAATTTCTGTGGTAATTACTGACATAGTGCTATATATGTCAAAATATTATTAATGTCATGGATTGAGTCTTGGTAGCTAGACTGTGCAAGCCAGTTATATAGATTTAAAGATATATAGGTTTTGAAATTATTTTGACATAAAGCGTGTGCATGAGCTTGAGTACGCTTGTGCATGTGAGCAGAGGCATGGTAAAATAACAGTATTAACAGGTTTGGAAATTTATATATGGTTTAACAATTCTGTGAAGTTTGTGTTCATTTCTATAATTATGTTAAAAATTATGAGACTTTTGCAAAATGCATACTGGTTAAATGGCATGTTTTTCATAGCTTTAACATCTCTTGTTAAAAAAAAAAACATTGTTGTAATAAATATTTAGCATGTTATATTCAAGATATATGCACAGGTGTATGTAGATTCATGTAGTGTGTACATTGACATGGTTGAACAAATTTTAATGGAACTCTCCGGTGTCAGATATCACAAAAATCGATAAAGTGGTTTTCAGGTTGTGAGATCTTCACACCTATAGGATGTTATGCAGCGTTAATTGCTAGTTGGTTACCTACCTTTCGGGACAAACTTTTAGTCCCAACTTAAAGGATCAAGCAGGCCAATCAACGCTGCATGACCACCCAGAAGAGCACATATCTAATTTATATCATGACAGAAGCCTGAAATCTTGGTTTTTGTGTTGTTATGTGTGGACAGATAGACATGGCGAAGTTTGTAGGGGCATTTTGGCACTTCTAGTTGCGAAGATGATAACAATTTAATTTTTATATGGTATAACAATGGATATACATGCCAAAGGTGCAAGACTGTCAGATCCATTGGAGATTTTCCTCTGCATCAGCTGTTGCAAAGTCAGATTTATGTTTGGGGGGATATGAGGTTCCACCATGGTTTGGTGTTTGCATTGTGCTGTAGGCCTCTTTTGTCAGTTGTAATTCTACCATTAGAAGGAAATATAATTGGGTGCAATGGATGCTTCCATTCTTATACCAATGCAAGCTAGGCAAAGTCCAAAAAGGTCAAAATGCCATAATTGAAGGCATGAGAAACAAGAAGCAATTAAGCAAGTTGGGCTTAACTTTAAGAGACTATCTTGTGTCATATTTTGTTCAGAGGTCACAAGTTACTAGTGTTACATGCTAATTTTTCCCATCTTGCATTAAAGTTTACAGTTTTCTAAGCCGAACTTGTAATGCCATTTTTCTTGGTCTGCAGAACCCTCTGATATTAACTTGCACAACACTGCAAAAATGTGTATGTAAAGTTGAGTATGTCATCTCAGGTCTGTTTGGTATCCGTAATTATGGTGTGGACATAAATGGTTATGTGATGAACCCAGAGAAAGGATTGTGCATCTGGCTGCAACGACGCTCAGCAACGAAGCAGACATGGCCTGGAAAGTGGGACAACATGGTGTGTATTAATAGCACTTTTTCCTGAATAAAAATGTTTACAATTTTTGGTAAGGTATATAATTATATTAGTATACAGGTATGAAGGGACCATAGTTGAAGCATCTGGCTTAAGCAGTACTAGCAGAATTAAAAATAAAGGAAAAATGCATTTATCATAGCCCCTAAATGATCTAAAACACAAGTTGTGAAAGTATGAATACCCATAATACGGAGTCCATAACAATAAACAGAACTGTGGAAATGATGCATTGCAGGTAGGTGGAGGTCTGTCTGTAGGTTACGGAATCCTGGAGACAGCCATTAAGGAAGCTGCTGAAGAGGCTTCTATACCAGCAGACTTGATTGCTAAACTAAGGCCTGCAGGATGTGTCTCGTGAGTAACCACATATAATTCGTGTAGACTGCATAATCTCCTTTCTAGTCATCTTCTGTATAAATAATATATTTTTGTTTGTGTAGGTGTGAAGTCAGCGCATGCTTGTCTCCAGCTGTGTGCAAATTAAAGCTGTGAAACCTGTGACAAAATATATCGTAACTTAATTTGATGTTAGTTTTTGGTGATTTTTATAATGTAAAAAAGATTCTTTGTTAAAATAGTTGCTAATTTAGTTTTAAAATATTTTATATTTGACTGATATGCCAGTGTGTGTTAATTCATTTTATTTTGACCAGGTTCTTCTTTGAAAGTGAGCGTGGCCTGTTCCCCAACACTGAATTTGTTTATGATCTGGAGTTGCCAGCAGACTTCGTTCCCAGTAACAGTGATGGAGAAGTAGAGACTTTTGAACTTCTACCTGCCAAAGTATGTTTAACACTGTCATTATAATTAATATAGCAGAAGCTGCAGTTGTGTGAGTTGAAGAGGAGTGTTCTGTATAGAATTTCTCATGTTGGGTTATACAGAATGTCCACGTTAAGGGACCCAGATTTGTTTACTCTGTTTTATGTCATAATAAAGTGAATGTTAAGTTTCTCTTGTTAGGGAAGTTTTGGTTGGCATGTTAGGGACTATAAAAAAATACACACAGAATTTTTTGAAGGGAATCTCTAGTATGGAAATGCAGGGAAACCATAACTTTCAACTCAATTGTATAACTCACTTGGTATAACTTGGATTGTAAAATTGTAGACAGTGTTCTGAAAATGTAGCTTGAATGAAGGGACAGATGTATGTACAGAATTTTGGTTAAAGTATGTATAGGATTGAAACTTAAGGGAAACAAAATTTAGGGCTAAGTTATACAGTTCCAAATTTTTTAAGATAGTCACATCAAGGAAAGTACAATAGGTTGATCAGGTACCTTGGACAGAAACAAAAAGTACAAACAAGATTTAATTACTGATATATCTTGAAAGGTTATCAAATGGAAGATTGAGAAAGAACTGGGCGGATAATCATTTGGCTTGTTTACAGGATGCTCTTGAGAAAGTGTTCTCGTCAGAGTTCAAGACTACCAGTTGTCCTGTTGTGATTGATTTTCTTATCAGGCATGGTCTTATATCTCCTGAGACAGGTAAGTTGGAGATAAAAACACTTTAATACAATGTCAATCACATTTTGCTATTTATTAGCTGATTAAAAAGTGAGTATTAAGCCTACTAACTTTCTACATTGTGTTTGCCAATGTAATTATTGTCAGCAAGTGTCCAATTTTAATCCCATGCATCTGTACACTAGTAACAACAGATTTATTACTATGAATGTGCATCTTTGTGTTCTAAACTTTGGAATAATGTACAAAGCTACAAAAAAAAATAATTCAGTGTTTTCAGTCATTTGCATTTGTGTGCATTGCTGCCTTAATGGAATGACAGTGTATAACTTACTTACTGCATGGTGCAGAGTCCTTCTTGAGAAGCTAACTGGTTTGCAGCTAGTCAAGAAATTCCCCGCATTTCACGGAACCCAAAGGTTCATTACCGCACTCACAATAGTCCGCCACCTGTCTCTATCCTAGGCCAGCCCAATCCAGTCCATATACCCACATCCCACCTCCTGGAGATCCATCCTAGTATTATCCACCCATCTACGCCTAAGTCTCCCCAGAATGACAGTGTATAAAATTCAGAAAAATACTTGTTGTAATTTACTCATATTGTGCAAGATCAGAATGAAGTTTTCAGTCTTAACACAGGTCTTGTAACTTCAATTTACATATATCATTATATGATAAAGAATTAAAACAAAATACATGTATATATAAGTATCCCTCCATAGGTCATGGCAACTATTTTTTTTTTGTGGGGGGGGGGGGGGGGGAAAAAAGGTGTTGGGGGGGAAAAGAGGGTGAATTTATTTTTAGATTTTGTGGGATTTTCTGATTAATTTTTTAAATGGGGGGGGGGGGG
>Ga0136643_10006429_pt1 | contig 16819 bp, 15 predicted proteins | sample TergutLab28metaG_FD_96883 | JGI IMG/M metagenome (GOLD analysis project Ga0136643, IMG submission 96883) | Labiotermes labralis P1 segment gut microbial communities from Petit-Saut dam, French Guiana - Lab288 P1 (version 3) (version 3) | ecosystem: Host-associated > Arthropoda: Insects >... | reverse complement strand
TGGATGCTTGTAAGTGCGGTAATGAACCTTCGGGTTCCGTGAAATGCGGGGAATTTCTTGACTAGCTGCAAACCAGTTAGCTTCTCAAGAAGGACTCTGCACCATGGAGTAAGTAAGTAAGTAATAGACTGAAGTATTAAAGGGTAATGAGATGGTATTTTTAGGCGCTTTATGCTAGGTGCCTGGAACTGAAGGAACAACACATAAGGAGCTTTTTTGCAGAGTCTGAGAAGAATAATTTGAGTACACACGAAAGTTTTTCTCAGCATAAAGTATCCAGAGAGTGAAAATGTCTTCTCACCTCCATCTACAGCCGAGATTAAGAATGCACGGAGCCACTCCTCATCCAGACTTTTTCATGGCGTGGTCTCTAGGCACATGCAAAACCTTAACTTCCAGGTAGACGAAAAAAATAGGGAGAAAATTACAGTCTCATGAACGTAAAATTTGTGTTCTAAAATATTATCACGGCCAACAAATCAAGACCCAAAAGATGTGTGCAGCATGTGGCACACTTAAGACCGAAAAAAAATGCATTCCCATTTCTAGCCGCAACACAATGAGAACGGACTTCAAACACGAGTATATAAAATGTTAGTGTGTGGACTGGATTCTGACGGCTGAGGACAAAATTCCGCAGCGGGCGTGAAAACGATAAGGAACCCATATGGTCCACAAAAAGTGGAAAATTTCTTGACAACCTGACCAGGTATCAACTTCTCAAGAATTCTGTTCCATACACTTAGAATTACAACAGCAGGCTGCACGGCCACCGAACACTGTTCATTAGTACGGCCTGTTGTCCCTTGCGAATACGATACCAAACACACAGCCGTAATACTCGTTGTGGGAAAGAGGCAGAGATTTAAATGTTACAGCAGGTTGTGTATACAGAGTGTCAGGAAGCCACAGGACGAGTACTTAATTAAAGATGAGACAGGTTGTCACGTGATCAAATTTCGAACATCGCATGACTTCCGTTGAAACTCTGACTAGACCTCAGTGCGATATCTCAACAAATACGTGCGTCTGCTGTAATCCGCTTCGTCTCTAAAATCATGCATCAGTCGAAATTTCAATGGACAATTTTGTCTCTATATTCATTAAACTATCGAGTGGCACTGACTGCAGATGCAAATCTCCGGACAGTGTGTATGGTACGTAACTACCGTAATTCAAAAGGGTTAATACAGTGCGGGTGGATTCCTTACTTTCCCCTCTAGAAGTTACTTTCATACCTGGTTACTTCGACCTAGGAAAACTGATTGCTTCACTGTATATTAGACAAAAATTTAATATTTACCGGTACTACAAAGACCATCATAAGGGGGTAAGATGGCTCATGCGGCAATGCTTCTGACTTTTATTTGGGAGGTCCCGAGTTCGAATCTCGGCTGAGTCACCGACAACCTGAACAAAGCTTCTGTGTTGCTCGCAGTCTCTCCAGGCAAGTAACTGGGTAATGAACTCAGTTACGTCAAACTACTTCGTGCTGTTCTTTCCAATTTATTCGCTACTGACTCTCACCCGATTGGTCTACGCCATACAGATTAAATTACAGGCAGTATTATTAAAAAAAGTCAAATAGAAATAAATAAATTAAAGCCTTTTGTATACGTACTGTCAGTCCCACTATACGTACTGTCAGTCCCACTGTACGTACTGTCAGTCCCACTGTACGTGCTGTCAGTCCCACTCAAGAGTATAAAATTAATTATAAGGTTTCAAGTCATGCATTTAATTAGACGTAGGTGTTTTACTGGTCATTGACCTTCTACTGATACTTGTACTTAATCGTGTAATTATTGTAATGTATATTAACAATGAGAGTCGGAGTAGTCTTATGGCCAATATTAACCCGTTTTCAGATTTGATGTTCATTGGGCCGGGCTTCGTAATATTATTTCTATAGTAAAACCAACTAGATGCACCAATGTATCAAGTTTATTTTATTTTGGAATGACACACAACAATTTTCGGAAGGTCTTTCTGTCCATCATCAGGAGTTCAAGGCTGTACACACAGCTAGCAAGCAGGTAGCAGTAACTGTTTGACAAATGCCTTTTACTGTGTGTACAGTCTTGAGCTCCTGATGATGGACGGGAAGACCGTCCGACACGGAGAGTGCAATTCCAAAATAAAATAAATTTGATACATTGGTGCATCTAGTTGGTTTTACAATAGAGCCAGTTTTCAGGTGTTTTGCAAAATTAATTTTGCAGACAAGCCTAAATGTACTGCTAGTGTGTGTCTACTTCCTCCTCCTCTTCTCCTCCTCCTTCTTCTTCTTCTACCACCAATAATGTGGCGCAACAGCCCTAGTCGGGCATAGGCGTCCTCATTGTTGAGTTTTCTAGAGGACACACACACACACACACACACACCCGGTAGGACTCCTCTGAGCGAGGGATCAGTTCGTCGCAGTGTCCGCTACCTACACAACAAACACAGGAGACGAGCAGCCAGGCCTTCAGCGGGATTCGAACACGCGATTCCAACAATCAAAGTGCTGCAGGCCTACACCTTAGATCGCACGGGCACTGAGACCGGCCTGTGTGTCTAACATTCACTTCAATATTAACTTAAACTAAAAGTCAGTTTGAATGAAGGTATGGTAAACTTGTCCCTGTGCGTACAAATCACGGACAGCGAATCTAGTCCTTTAGTTCCACTGATTCATAAACTCGGCACCAGATGACATGTGGTAAGCTTCAGGCCCCGGTAGATTTATCCCCACTGAAAGAGCCCCGGTGTCCTTTGATAAGGAAGTGGATTAGCCACACTGTCTTTCTGCTTTTGCTGGCAACCGAACCACAATTCCTCGATTGTCCCGTACCTAGCGTAGTCAGTATACCGATTTAAATGACGGCTGTGTTGAGATCATCTAAGTTTCACGAGATGGAAAAGCCAGGCGTGTACAGTGGGCTGTTCGGAAAGTCTTCGTTAAGGTAAAAAAATTACGACGTTTGGTGGGACGTAAAGTTGGGTAGTCAGGTAAGTAGGTACCGAAGTTGCCTACAACCTTTTGGCTCCAGCTTAAAAATACTCCATTTCTATCCTGAAGACAAGCACAGAAAGCTACTCTGAAACGTTGGCGTTTATCTAAGACGCCACATACCAGAAGACTAGAATATTGAACGCCGCAGGGAATTCCAATTCCTTACAAGGTACAAAATATCTACCTTACTTCAGCATGCTGTCTTAACTAGTCAGAGACTCTGGCGAACTGGGCGATAACACTGCATGCAACATCACGGTGACTAATCAAGTATTATGGAACGTGTATTCCATGACGAATTATGCAAAAGAATTTAACGAACAGAATTCTGACTTTGCACATCTCGCCAAAAGAATACCGAAGGAGTGACAAATTAAAGGGTATAATAGACGGAACATATAGCACGCAATGTACAGATGAGACAGGCATGTAAATTTTAATCGGGAAATCTAAAAGGACAGGCAAACTAAACTTGGGTATAAAGCCAATATCACTCTTAAAGAAACTGACTGCAAAGTTCTGGACTGGAATTATCAGCCTCAAGAGAGGGATCAGTAGTTGTCTCTCGTGAAAACCATAATGAAACTTCGGTTCCATGAAAAGTGGTGATTTATACTAATATGCTGATTATTATTATTAGCATCACCATCATCATTGTAGTAATAATTACTACTACTACTACTACTACTAGTAGTAGTAGTAGTAGTTGTTGTTGTTGCCATCGTTCCTGGTATTGTGGGAAAGGAGACTAACACCAGACAGTCGATCGGAATTCCATTCCAGTTAAGATAAAATGGTCTCTCCCCTTTACACCCTAGCTTGGACTGGATTTGAGAATTAACAAGACTTCTGGCACATTTCCAAGCAGTCGGCAAAGTAAAGCGAATTTTGAACGTTGGTGAAATGGACATTATGGCAGAAAGTTAAACCTGGTGTCTGGAAAATCTTCATTATGCAGTTACTCGAGCAAATTGTTCACATTTATAGAGTTTTTCTTATGACGATTTCTTACCGTCCTTGAGGAAACAACATGATCAGCTCATTTTTTAATCGGAGAAGTACTAGATGCTCCGTAGTTCGGATTGTATGCTTACTACATAACGGACTGGATAATCGAAGAACAGGGATTCGATTCCCAGAAGGGGAAGAACCTCTTTCTTCAATACCGGGCCCAGACCGTCTCTGAAATTCACCCATAATCGTACCCTGTGAGTAGCTACCGCAGTCTCTTTCTCCGCGGGTAAAACGATCAGGACGCGAAGTTAACGATCCACTTACATCTGCTGTTGACTTCGAGAATGTGTGTGGAGCTTTGACCCTACTCCCACACACGTCTTCTTGGCATGGTCGTTAATTTATTGAGATTTCAGGACCTCACGGCGGTAACTAGGCAGACTATTGTCTCCTGGAATGTGACGCAGTGTAGTCCGGTACAAGTAGTGTCACCTTGTACTACGCGTTACAAGCTCTCGGATCTGCAAGACTGCAAGTGAATATTAATTCGACACTGCACTGAACTTGGAACACAATTATGTCCCATTCCTCTCACTTGTTATCATGAATAATCTTAGTGTTTATGGCCAGTCCATTAGAAAACACGACCTTGTTCTTCTAGCTGCTTAGTATTCCATTGTGCTCCTTCAAATGCTAAAAGCAGCAACTCGGAGTAATTCTGTTACCTTCGGAATGTCCGAGTTCTATTCCAAGTGTAGTAACTGCCGAGAGATATTTATTATACTAATTAATTCCATAACAATTGGATCCCAGCCACAAAGGCATGGCGCGTCCTCAGGACGCGTATGGAGGAACAGCCTTCAATATGGAGGGTAGCTGCGAATATATTGAAAAATCAGTCATGGACAGCCAGCAAGGGATGTTCCTCCAGCTTGGCAGTTGGGCAAGGTGCTAACAACTCTTCACCGTAAAAAATGGCCTTGTTACGACAAGGACACATGTGCTTCGGGCCTGAGCAGATACTTCAGTACGACACAAGCAATGGAAAAGAGATGTGAGATTTGGTATGTGGAATGTAAGGAGCCTGTATTTGTCAGGTTCCCTTACAACAGTAGCCAGGGAATTAGCAAGGAATATATTAGATTTAGTAGGTGTATAGGAGGTTAGATGGGATGAAGGGGGACTGTAAGAGCAGGGATTATATTTTTTTTGTAAGGAAAAGGAAACGAAAACAATCAACCGTGCACAGGTATTTTTTTTGTAACCGCAGAATAGTATCAGCAGATAAGAGAGAGGATTTTGTTAGTGATAGGATATCATGTATAGCTCTGAGAGGTCGCTAGTGTAATATCATTGTTTTGAATGTGCATGCACCAGGTCAGGAGAAAAGTGACGATTCAAAACACAGTTTTTATGAGGAACTACAGGCAGGTTTTCGATAGTTTTCTTAAGTGCCCTATGAAATACTGTTAGGAGAATTTAATGCAAAATTAGGGATGGAGGATATTTGAAATTGACAATTGGGAATGACAGTCAACATCAGGATCGTAATGATGATAGTGTTAGAATAGTAAACTTTGCCACATGAAAAATGTAGGCCTTAAAAGCACGAGGTTCCACATCGAACTTTTCATAGATACACTTGGACCTCTCCTGATGGGAAGACTCACAACCAGATTGATCACATACAGAGAAGAAGGAGACGGCATTCAAGTATACTCGATGTACCATCTTTTAGGGGAGCTGACTGTGATACTGATCACTGTCTGGTGTTTGCAAAAGTTAGGGAAAGATTGGCAGTAAGTAAACAAGCAGCACAGAAGTTGAAGTGGAGAGATTTAATCTCAGGAAGCTAAGTGAGATAGAAATTAGGGAACTGTATCAGATTAGAATCTCCAACAAGTCTGCAGGTTTGGAGAACTTAAATGATAGCAAGAACATGAATAAGACTCGGAAAAACATTAAAGATACTCGTTATATAAAATCCTCAGCTACAGAGAGTTTAGTTCTGTATGAATTGAAACAGCATAAAAATGGTTTCATTAAGCATGTTCACGATTTTTTTATAAAATAAGCAGGCTAAAATGCATTGGTTACAGGATCCAAACCAAAGCAATGCAGATGTTCTGAACAATGTAAGAAGTGAAGATAATAGACATTTCAGGAACAAAAAGAAGAAATATCTGACAGCTAAAATTGATGAAAATGAAACTAAAAGTACGATAACAAATATCAGGCACTTGTATAGGAGCATCAATAAATTCAAGAGGAGATACCAGTCTAGAACTAATGTAGCAAAGGATGAGAAGGGTGATTTGGTTGCAGACTCCCACAGTATTTTGCATAGGTGGAGGAATCTTTTCTCTCATCTATTGAAAATACGTGGGGTTAATGATGTTAGGCAGACAGAAAGACACACGGCAGAGCCACCAATGCCTGAGCCAAGTGCGTTTGAGTTTGAAATGACTATTTAAAAGGAAAAAGACACAAATCGCAGGTATTGATCAAATCCCAGCAGAACTGATTAGAGCAGTCAGTAGAACAATTCGCTCTGAGATCCATAAACTTATTAATTCTATTTGGAATAAGAAGGAATTTCCTCTGGAGTGGAAGGAGTCGATCATTGTACCTCTTTATAAGAAGGACGATAAAACAGATTGTAGTAATTATAGAGGCATATCACTTTTGCCAACTACGTAAAAATGTTATCCAACATTCTGCCGTGAACGTCAAATCCATATGCAGAGGAAATTACTGGGGATCACCAGTGTGGATTTCGACGCAACAGGTCAACTACTGATCTTATATTCTGCATTCGTCCAGTACTTTAGAAAAAATGGCAATAAAATGAAGCAGCGCAACAGCTCTTTATAGACTTCAAGAAAGCCCATGATTCAGTTAGGAGCGAAGTCTTGTATAATATTCTCATTGAGTTTGGTTTCCCTATGAAACTGGTAAAGTTAAGAAAAATGTGTTGAATGAAACCTATACCAGAGTCCGGGTAGGCTAACATTTGTGTGACATGTTACCTATTAAGAATGGCTTGAAACAAGGGGATGATTTATAGCCATTGCTTTTCAACTTTGTTTTAGAGTAATGCATTACGATGGTTCAGGTAAACCAAGATGGCTTGAAATTAAATGGCACACATCTGCTTCTAGCTTATGCTGATGATATTAATATATTCGGCGGAAACGCGCATACTATAAAGAAGAAAAAAGAAGCTTTATTACTTGCTAGTAAGGAGAGTGGACCAGAAGAAAATGCTGAAAAAACTAAGTACATGGTCATGTCTCGAGATCAGAATGCAGGATGAAGTCACAGTATAATGACTGATTATAGTTCTTTTGAAAGGGTGGAAGAGTTCAAATATTTGGGAAGAACTTTAACAAATCAAAATTCTATTCAGGAAGAAATTAAGAGTAGATTGAAGTCAGGGAATGCTTGTTATCATTCGGTGCAGAATCTTTTGTCTTCCAGTTTGCTATCCAAAGATTTAATGATTAAAATATTCAGAACTATAATTTTGCCTGTTGTTTGGTATGGGTGTGAAACTTGGTCGCTCAAATTGAGGAAGGAACGTAGGCTAAGGGTGTTTGAGAACACGGTATTGAAGAGAATATTTGGACCTAAGAGGGACGAGTTAACAGAAGAGTGAAAAAACTACATGGCGAGGAGCTTACTGATCTGTATTCCTCATCAGAAATTATTCGGGTTATCAAATCGAGAAGAATGAGATGGGAGGGGCATGTAGCACGTATGGGGGAGATGAGAGGTGTATACAGGGATTAGGTGGGAAACCTGAGGGAAAGAGACCACTTGGAGGATCTAGGCGTAGATTGAAGGATAATATTAAGATGGAATTTCAGGAAGTCAAATGGGGTATGGAATGGATTGATCTGGCTCAGGATAGGGATAGCTGGCGGGCTCTTGTAAACGCGGTAATGAAACTTCGGGTTCCATAAAATGCGGGGAATTTCTTGACTAGCTGAGAGTCGGTTAGCTTCTCAAGAAGACATCTACTCCATGTAGCAATTAATTTTTTCTGTAGCGCTAGACGGCATAGGTTCCCCTGCTTTACGGATATCTAAATTTGTTTATAAACATTTCGTAGGACGCCTTGAATACAGGTTGTTCGGCCCTTTGCAAATCCTCAACCTAAACAAGACACCAAAAACACAGAAAAAATGCATACATAAATGTGCAGAGTGGGATTCGAACGGTAAAAGCCAGTACACGGCTTAGACCATGTGTTCACTGTGATTGAAAGGTTATCTATTTAGCTACGATTTATTTAATTAACCTGTCTTAGTGCCAAATCGTATACCATAAATGTCACACTGACTCGTCCGATATGTTCGTGTAAATAATACACAGTAGGCACATGATATGCAGATGACTGTAATGCAATGCTGCTCATGAACTGAAAAGTTCAGGAAAGAAACCCACAAAACTTTTGGTTAGATGAAATGATCACACGTTAAATTGGCACTACTTGATTTTCCCAGTCTTACCAGCAGTGGATGCAACACCGAAGTTATGGAAAATGGCGTCTCAAGGGCAGAAATATAAGCGTGTTCGCTCTGGTATGATAAATAAAAATTTGAGGTTACAGTAAAATGACTTCTTACGGTTTTTGAACCTGTCAGTTTCCAAGTTGTATATAAGTATGCTGGTGGACAAAGCTGGCTGCATTTGTACAGGGTAAGCTCCCAGTAAATGAACACTCGCCAAGTTTGTGGCTCGCGTATTTCGAGCAGCATCTATTCACAGTCGCAAGAAAACAAGCAAACAGGCTGCCGGAAAATAAACCATGTCACAGTTTTAGGTTCGTAGGGTGAAGAGAGATAAACCAACAAGATGGAACTAATCCGATGTTTATTAGCAAACTTCTATCTCAACATGTTTCGGGCATCATTATGCCCATCACCAGGAGAACAAGACCGTGTATTACTGCATATGGTGTTCTGCACTGAAACAGGAGGGGGAAAAACCGTAAGATGTGAGCCACAGAATCTTTGCGTGGAGTAATGAGAAGTAAACATGGTTGGGATTTCGTTTGTATATGTGTATGGTCGTGTCTGGTAGTGTGTGTATGTGTATGGTCGTGTGTATATGTGTATGGCCGTGTGTGTATGTGTATGCCGTGTGTATATGTGTATGGCCGTGTGTGTATGTGTATGCCGTGGTGTTTGATTGGTATCCAATTCGTATGTCTGTCAGATCTGGTGTATTGTGGTCCATAAACCATGTCACAATCGACAGCGCACAATACTTTGGAACAATGAGTTTATAAAAAAAATTGTTGCATCACGTCACAGCCCACGGCAAAGAAGTTCTCTGAACATTTTATTGTGAATTTCTTAAGCTCGAAGAAGACGGGATTTTTTTCAGCTAAAATTTTGTTTAGAGACGAAGTCACTCTCTAACTGTCCGGACCAGCTAACCGACACAGGCCTAACGCTAGAACTTTGGACAGCAACAATACGCTGCACCGATTGAAGTTAAGTGGGAGATTTACAAGCACAATAACCTTGGCGGTATATGAAAACAAGAAGCGATAAGGTCTGTATGTTTTGCCGATAACGCAGTGTTGGGCGTAGCGTAAGCAGAAGTGTTAGAAGAATTCCTCAAGACGGTTTTGAACGACGTGTTCTCATTATGTGCTACTCCAGGGAGACGGAGCGCCTCCATTATCTAACATTGTAGAATTCTTGGATCAAAACTTCCCACTGAAACTAGCGAAGGCGAACGTACTGCTTGGCCACCTCGATCCTCTGACTTTATATAATTTGACTTTTTTGTCTGCTGGTGGTACATAATTTTTTTCCTTCCACCTTTGCCCACTCCTTTGCCGGAACTTGCTAGTAGGATCCACGCTACTACCCCGGTCAAAGTTACTCCCCGCAGTACTCATAAATATGTGGACTGAACTTAACACAGATATGATATGCACCAGGGTACTCGCTATGACCTCATTGTGACATGTAAACTGTTAAGCGTAAGTCAAAACCTGAATTATATAACCTGCCAAAATACGTTTAGTTTCATTCGTGGGCCTGTTGCAGCTTGAGGAATATTACGATAAATCCCTCCAATATCACATTTCCCCACTACACACACACACACACACACACACGCACACTTATTTCCTAACTCTGCATCCTACAGACCAATCTGTTACAATTCTTATCGAAATTATATATATATATATATGTGTGTGTGTGTGTGTGTGTGTGTGTAATGGGGGCGTAGAATGTAGACTTTTAAATGTAAAACAGGAGAGTTATAATAAAAAAAAACATGCATTAAATACTTAAAAACTGTAAGAGTTAACATGAAATCAAAGCGAATATCATGATCAAAATTTGCGGCTGTAGAAGACAGCTGTCCTACAAAAGGAAAGTGTATAGCTAACCATAAACATCCTACCACGAATTACGAACTGGAAGAAATAATGCGATGGGATGAGGCCAGTTTGTGATATCCTCGTCATTTGTTGGAAATTTCAGCCCGCAGTTGTCTAGACGTCACATGCACTCTCGTATTCAGAAGCATGGAGGGAGTCCATGTCACTCCGCTGCAGAGGGCACCGCCCGCCTCGTGTTCCAATTCGGTGCTGCAGTGAACGTGGCTCTTGGCTGCAGGATTTTCCGTAAGACAACACGTGATTTCAGATGCCGAAAACTGCGCTCAGTTGAAACAATTCAGTGCACAGGCTGCATTATCAAGTGACTTTCTTCTGCGTTCAGAAACCCCCAAAACTGATGAATCGTCAAGACACACAGAAACTCCAAAATTTAACTTGAAAGAAGGCATCACGAAGTGCCATAATGAACATTTAATGAATACAGTCATATACGTCAGCACTACTTATTCATTAAAACATAGGCTTTTACATGTTTCGACCCAACATTAGGTCATCTTCAGGCCTGCGGCAGACTAAGTCATTGGTGTTGTGTGTATATTGGGATCCCAATATGTTTGACAGTCGTAATAATACATAAAATCTGGTAAGTATCCATTTTCGGCCGGATAAAATGCGCAGCTTACATTTATGATCAAAATGTTTAATGGGTTGGTATTTACAATTACATTTCCTAGTTATCAATAATTTATTACGTTTCAATAAACAAGAAGTGCTGACGTGTATGATTGTATTCATTATATACCCAAAATTTAAACTCAGGAAACAATAAACAAATAAATAAATCCCTGGAGATGAGACGCTGAAAGTCACTCAGACAGTCGGCTCTCTATTCTGCGAGAGATTTTCTATTGGTACTCTCTAAAGCATCAGAAGCAATATGGTTTTTAAGAAGTAAATTTTTGTGTTTCCAGATTTGGGCTGCTCAAGACGGTGACTACAATTTATTTTTTCTGGAATGTTACGCCATGTAGTCTAGTAGAAATGCACCGACATTTCAGAGCAGTCTGCTGCCTCCAGTATCCCTGATGATATCATTACATTTTTACACCGACGTTCATACGTATCGATGCACGTTCGACAGGCCTGGGTCCGTTCATTTTCTCCCCTCTCGCCCTCAAGAGAGCCAGGGAGCCGTGATATAGTCAGTATAGTGACTAGGATATGGGTTGAAAGATGCAGGGTTCGAATCCCTCCAGGGGACAAGAGATTCCTCTCTTCTAAAGAGAGTCCAGGTGTTCTGGGGTTCACCGAGCCTCCAATTTCGTGGATGGTGCCGTCTCGTCCACTGGGAGTAATGCGACGGAGGGCGTGAGGCTAGCCACTCACCTCCATTTAGTGGCGACTTAAACACTAAGTGGAGCTATACCTCTACTCCCTCACATGCCTTCATGGCGTGTACAAGAAATTTATCTTTTATCCCCCCCCCCTCTCAAAGATATTTGACAGATCAGTCGATGATTTAGTATCAGCACTAAATACTGCAGTAAATTTTGTTGCTGTGTGTTGGTTACTTGTGACCACAGTCACTGACGAGGCTCATGTGTCTGGTATAATTCCAAGTACTGCTGCTATGCAGAGAGATTGCAGTGTATGGCAAATGCGTACAGATATATTTCCATTGAATTTAAGTTAACTTCCTTACTTCGCGACGCACAGTCCTTCTCAAGAACCGAATAGTTTTTCAGATGGTCGTAAAATTCCTGTCATTGTAAAGGACTCGAAATGTTAATGCGCTGGTTAAAACAGCACGACACTTTGCCCTGTTCTAAGTTAGATGTCCCCCCCCCTCCCACCCAAAAAATCTCTTTATTTAAGATCCGATACGTGTTTAGGCCCATTCACAAAATTGCGAAATGCGACTATTTGCTTCGTCTTGTCTGTCCGTCCGTCCGTCCGCATGGAACAACTCGGCTCCCACAGGACTAATTTCCACTGAATTTGATATTTGAGTATTTTTCGAAAATCTGCCGAGAGAATTCAAGTTGCATTAAAACCTGACAAGAAAAACAGGTACTTTAAATGAAGATCAATACACATTTTTTATCAAATGCCGTTCATTTCTTAGAATGAAAAATGTTTCAGACAAATTATGTGAAGAAAATCAAAACACACATTTTACGTTCAATCAATTTTTTCCCCCCGAAAATCGTGCCATTCATGAGAAAATATGGAAAAATATTGTAGAGCTGGGTAGGCCACAGACGACAATATGGTGCATGCACATTGCATGCTTGATACTTAAGGCTACAAACACACACTCAGAATATGTAATACTTGGTGCTTTTTCACTGCAACAACGGTCGTACGAAAGCGCCTCAATGTTACGTCATTCGTACATTGTCTGTTTTGTTAATATTATCCTATCATCTACGCTTAGGTTTCCCAAGTAGTCTCTTTTTCAGGTAAACATATTTCAACACAAGTGACACTACTGTGTAACTAATTTCTCCTTATCTGTTTCAAGCAATCCGTGCTGCTATTTATGATGAGGGACTGAAAATTCCACATCAAACCTTTAAGCCGAAAGACCACCCCGTGCCGACTGCTCGAGACTGTTTATTTAATAAGCACATATTCGCAACTACCCTCCACACCTGGATAATAATAAAAGCTTCCAAGTTGAAAAATGCAACATGGTAATTGATCAAGAGGACTTGGACGTCTGGGGTTCCACTTTTTCCAAATCAATACCAGTTCTGGGTTCCACCAGATCTATCACGTGGAATCCAATAGATCTGTCCCGTCCTGATGACAAATGGGGGCAGCCTTATTGATCTTTTACCTTTAATTCGCCAGCCAATGGTAATATGCAGGGGGTACTCGCTGGCATTTGCACAGTGAAAGTTCGAAAGCATGTAGCTATGATATTTATGTAGGGCGCAGGGTATGGAGTCCGAGGAAGGCGATGAATACATTGGAGCAGGGGACAAAAAGGTGACGTCCACACAGTGGTAAAGGCGGGCCTCTCGCCGGAAAAGAAGAGAATTTAGTCTCATTTGGGCAAGCAGAGGAACTGCAGACACAAGGAGAAGTGACTTCTGTGACTGCAACATACACCGTCACTGTAAGGCTTAGCACACTAAGCAGCCTTAAGTCTGTCTCGTGTTTGTTACGAGAGTGGTAGATAATAATCTTGTTACCTGTCACACAGTGCAGACTGTGTGTCTTAATGCAGTTATCTTACTACTCTTTGCAAAGAATTAACACGTGATGTTCTTACTCTAAGAGGGTAAAACTTATTTTTCAAAAAAAGAGACTTGAGATTCCTCCGACAGTATATTAAGGGCTTATCCGTTGTGACGCGACGAAGTCGCGGAGAAACCTGGTAACTCCGTCTTCAAGGCTGAATAAATGTTGTGTGATTTAAGACTTCCGCCTCGGTGTAAATGAGATCTTCGCTCTTCTGGGATGTTACGCAGCGCAGAATGGCAGTTTCTTTTGACGATTAGGGACAGCATAACGGTCCCGTTTGAAGATGGGACCGTTATGCTGTCCCTAAAGCTTGTAACTAATAACCAATCTAGCTACGTAACGTCCCACAAGAGCGAAGACCTTCTAGGATAATGACAGCCTCCCCTTCTCAGTATTATAGTACACAGCAGCTAAAAATTTAAAGAACAAACGACACTCATATTAGGAAATTCAAGTTAATTCACCTGAGTACAGAAAACATTGGGGATGAGGATTCGAATTGCATCCAAAATCTCTACCGCAAAACTTCTAAATCTCAAAAGCCAAGGCTACAATACAATTTGGCAAAGGTAAGAAATGTACGTCAACAAGAATATGAATGTTCTCTCTTGGTTCCACAGTAAGAAGCAGGAAACAGAAGAATGTAACCGTGAACCTTACTGCTGTACTTGATTGAAAAATAGATTTGATATTCGTGTGTCCGTTCATCACTAGTATGATTTTTTTTTTATTTATAACCAACAAGATGCAGCTAGTTCTACTATATATTTACAAAAGGCTCAACATATTTCGGGCGATTCCTCCGCCCATCATCAGGAGCACATAACTGGATGAGATGGAACTCCACGGAGTCCCATCTCATCCATGATACCAGCCTGCAGCAGTATTGGTTGACAATACCTGCAGCTGAATGTACAGTTATGTGCTCCTGATGATGGGCAGGAGAGCCGCCCGAAACACATAGAGCCTTTTAGAAATAAACAACGAAAAATAGTTGCATCTTGTTGGTTGTAATTAAAAAAAAAGACTGAAAATGCTTTAAGAAAACAAGTGGGGGAGTGGAGGTAGAACTACACACATTCTCAGACCCTGCACTAAATGTAGGTGAGTGGTCAGCTCCAACCCCGGCTCCCCCTACTCTGACAGAAACAGCCCCGTTACCCATTTTACAGAAGGCTGAGTCAGCCTCAGCTCCAATCATTCTTTGGGACCTAATTCACCGCGCCACAAAACAGGAAGCCTGGAATCGCAGTGCGAAGACTGTTACTTGCGTCACTGCATGTGAACAATCACGCTTCAATCTAACAGAACGTACGAGCACGAAGCTAGCTAACTGCGGCGTATCAGTTTTATGACCCCTGGTCTTGTACCCTACAGACCATCTCACTTTCCGCAGCGGACAGCCAATTTAAACTTCCGACTTTCGAAATTAAACCAGCGAGTTAACGGAGCTTGAGGAGGGACGAACACTGGCACACTGGGTTACCCTCGTGCAGTAAAGAATGTGATATGAGAACGGGCATGCAACACTGCACTGACACTAGAGCGGTGATGTGCTGTTGGGATATGGTAATGGACTGACAGGAAGAGACGACTAGGAGCTGATGAGGTGAATATCGAGTCTGTGATGGCGATGGTTATTACAGTAGTAATACTGATAGAAACAGTAATATAGAACAGAAAAAAAAATTGAAATGCCGTGTTCTCACGACTATGAATATGAAGATGCGGAATTAGAACGTGGTGCTGTGAAGTTTTGTAAATGGGCTTTAACATCTCCAAGAAATCTTGTGCTTCCAAGTAAACAGTCTACGCGTGTGAGCTCTTCGATAATTTGTTTCCTAGCTGTGAACGTACCCGGCGTCATGTGGCACAGCACGGTAATTTACGCACGTTATTTTTCCCGCAGGTCATACATCATCTCACAGTTTAATTTCCTTCCTTCCACAATTTACACCATTATAAACGACTGGTTATTAGGGACATCATAAAATGTAATATTTTAAATTTATTGCCATCGATAATACCACTATGGCGGATGTAGGAACTTTAGCGATGACAGTCTTGCTGCCAGCAATTAATGCTGTAGAGGACCCTGAAATTGTATTGTAATAGAGGCAGGCTTATATGGCGAGAGATTTTTCAAAATTGATTTAACTTTTATTAAAATAATTTTATGTGCAATGTGCAACAATAATAACATCGTGTCCGCGTTAAATTTGGTTATCTCAGCGTTTAATGGCGAAAACTAAAGAATGATGGACGTAAAATTCTAATTCTGCACATATATATATATATATATATATATATATATATAGAGAGAGAGAGAGAGAGAGAGAGAGAGAGATCATAAAAACAATATTGAAACAAATGATGGCCTTCTCGGTTAATACTCACAAAGTACGAGTGTAATGAGGTTTTTTTTTCAACGTTTAGGGGGAACGTGATGTCTTCATTAACCTAAAATAAAATCGGCCACCCTGTAAGGTGGAGGCAGCATATCCCTCCGAATATAAAAACTAAACCTTTACACTACAAGAGAGAAAAATCCCAAAAGTCGATAATTTTATTAACAGAGGCCGAGGAAACCTGAAAACTATTAAAATATTACACGAAAAATATTTATATTTTATTTCAGGCTTCCGCCGAAGCGTAAATGAGGCCTTGACTCTTCTGCGATGTTACGCAGCGTTGATTGGTCGTCATTTACGAACCCCTAATGACGGACAGGCTGTCCCGAAACGTCGGTAACTATCGACCAACGCTGCATAATATTCCACAAGATCGAAGACCTCATTACGTCACACGTTAAAGATCTCATATATCGAACCGTTGCAACGATCTGCTTTAAGACTATATCCAGCAAACAGACTGCAGTCGGAATTGTACTGGCACAAACAGGGACTACATACGTACATGTGCACACCGTAACAAGACCGTCATATATTCAGTCGCTTTAATACCTTTGATAAACACCACCTGTTCCAGCATTAAGAAACTCTCAAGTCCTTTATTTGTCCCAACTAAAGCACACAAATTATTTTAATTGTCAAACTGTTAAAACATTTAAAACTATAATATTTACTCCAACATGTTTCGGTTTACATAAACCATCATCAGTGATTTATCTCAGTAATTAACCAACTTGATGCACAAAATTTTTGTTTTACAATAAGTTTATTTCATGCCTCTACATGTTTCGAGCACATGTGCTCGAAACATGTAGAGACATGAAATAAACTTAT
>Ga0136643_10006426_pt1 | contig 16823 bp, 9 predicted proteins | sample TergutLab28metaG_FD_96883 | JGI IMG/M metagenome (GOLD analysis project Ga0136643, IMG submission 96883) | Labiotermes labralis P1 segment gut microbial communities from Petit-Saut dam, French Guiana - Lab288 P1 (version 3) (version 3) | ecosystem: Host-associated > Arthropoda: Insects >... | reverse complement strand
TGTGTATTGTGTATTGTGTATTTTGTATTGCTTATTGGTTATTGTGTATTGTGTATTGCTTATTATGTATTGTGTATTGCGTATTGCGTATTTTGTATTGCTTATTGGCTATTGTGTATTGTGTATTGCTTATTATGTATTGCTTATTGTGTATTGCGTATTGTGTATTGCTTATTGCTTATTGTGTATTGCGTCACGTTCCATGTTAGGTGGATTTAGATCAGTTGAACGCTCCATGAATGGAACTATAAATTTCATATGACACGTATTGAACTCTTATTGGAAAGAGATTCAAAGAGATAAAACACTTCTGTTTCCACTTCTTGTATGAATCTCGCTTATAAATGTCAAAAACATAGAATAGTATAAACGTGGGGGAAAAATATGTATCAGATGAATCGATAATGTACATGAGTTATTGAAAAAAAAATGCGAGTGGGGATTCAAGCAAGTTTTGAGGGGACGAAACCTTGGGACAAGATGAAACAAGGAATGCATAATGGAAATGATGGTTGGTTGACCCGCCGCCTGATTAGTGTTCTATTTTTTGTGTTACCCTCGCATTGAACAGTGCGTGGGTTTATGCACCGATAAAACGGTGGAAGACAAAGGATGAAAGAATGCCTTTGGCTGTATCAAGATCGTATATTTGTTCTGTGTTTCGAAACTACGTTGCTTATTGAGTCGTGTCTTCACTAGACCTAAGCCAAGGAGCCGTAGATAATGTGTTTGGATACTCACAACAACATGTCACGGAATTGATGTTCCTGATAGAAACAATAGCTGTAATTGCCATATTTTGGCCATCTCTGTGGCTGGCCCAAACATTGGCCATCAGAACAACCTGGTCTCAAGAGCCATCCTGCAGAGTTTCCTAGCCGATTCTTCCGTAATTCCTAGTCAGTCATTGCCAGTATTAAGCTAGTATTCCTTGTAGGCGATGCAGTTGATGTACAGTGGCCAAACAGAATGCACGTCGGTTTGTGTTTGTGTTACCGAATCCTATCTGCTGAAGTGGATGTGTTGAAGGGTACTGACTGTAAATGTATGGTTAATAAGACCCTCGCTATTTTGGGATGTTACACAGCATATGTTGGTAGTGTTTGCCGACGTTTCGGTACAGCCATCGGTCCGATCTTTAAGGGTCAAGCAGTCCAAGGGAGACAGCTGACCCTTGAAGATGAGACCGTTGCTTAATTACACCCGAATTAAGTTGTGTTGATGATTTGTCAGATTTTTTTTTAACTCATGGTTCCGTGCATCTTAATTTAATGTTAAATGAAATCCAACCAGGTGCAACAGTATTCAGATATTTATTTACTGCAGAGTCACTCTACATGTTTCGGGTGTCACAGCACCCATCATCAGGAGTCCAACCTGATCGTCCCGATCAGGCCACGTTGGAGGGAAGTAGCTGTACCAATATTATGACATGTACCGGAGGCTGCGGTTACAGGTTTTAGTACTCCTGATGATGGGTGCTGTGACACCCGAAACATGTAGAGTGACTTTGCAGCAAATAAATATCTGCATACTGTTGCATCTGGTTGGATTTTTATTAACACTGATTTATCAGATGTTCATATTTTGAAGTTACACTGAGCACATTCTAGAGTGTGCATCTAAAGTGTACCGATAACATGAAAACGGGATGATCGGTTACCGTATTTATTGATTTGTGTCGTTACTGCAGACCTGTGTCACGTGACGTGTGGAATGGACTGTATCCGAGAAACCCAGCGGCACGAAAAGTAGAATTGTGTTTGAAGAGTTGTTTCTGCTCGCGGCCTTCGGGGGACCGGGGGGTGGGGTGAGCGAGTTGAATTTCATGGCTATCTAAGTCTTTGTTGTTTCACCCGGTAACGAAAAATGCCCTGAACATTTTCATGGAATTTTAAATTGCCGAGAGACTACCAAGAATTGGCTTGTCAAGGAAATGATTCCCGCGGAAGTTACACGTGCACTACAGTTTGGAAGTGGAGAGAGTCTTCTGTCTTGGGCTATTTTTGCTTCCTTATACGTGCTGACGAATGCCTCGCTTATCACAGGAGGAAGCGGATCTCAAATAACTTAACATAATAACTACATATAAGTGATTCCGTTACAGGCCCGGTGTGGCCCAGAGGGCGGGTAGACCGCGGCACTAGAAGGGGGTGAGTGGTCAGCAGCACGCCCCGGCCGCACTTTACCCCCTGGAAAGAGCAGGTATCCATTTTACAGGAGGCTGGGTGGGCACCAGGGCCGGTCTGGACGGGCGGAAAATCTCGTCCCCACCGGGATTCGATCCCGGACCGTCCAGCCCGTAGTCCGTAATAACTACATACTAAAACCAAAACTAAACTCCGTGGCCTTAGTCCGCACGCGAACTATACTGACAGAGCGGCCGCCGCCGGTCGGCGAAGTTAGTACCAACTTTTGCGGATATCCGCAAAAGTTGGCAAAAATGTTGGCAGTAACTACATACTACCATATAAAAATACCATGTAGCGCACACAACTCACATGAAACTATATTATTACATATCGCACGAAAACTGACAGCGAGACATATTCACGAGTTCTACAAAGCTGTCCAGTATATACAATTCCTAAAACCCCATCTATAATATCTAAGTTATATTTTACATGTCTCTTTTACTTTATATTTTAATGTATTGTGTTAATTGCTGAAAGTAAACGAGATCTCAGCATTTTAAGGCGTTGTTTATTATATATTTAATTCTTTTAAGTCGTAGCCTGAAGATGGCTTCCAGTAAGCCGAAACATGTAGCTACGTTCTCTGAAATTGTTTATATAATAAAGTTGTGTTAGACTAAAATTATAAAGCAAAAGGTAAAGCAGTCCCATTACAGGCCTGGACAGGCCCAGAGGGTTCCAGGAAGTTAAGTTTCCCAGATTTCGTGACAACGGCACAGGATGGTGGTAGGTTGTCAGCCTTACGCACCAGCCGCCTTTACCTCCAGGAAATATTCCTGGTACTCATTTCTGTTAGAGGCTGAGTCGACCCCAGGGCCGTAGTACGATCGGAGGGATTTTATGTCAATGAAAAATCCACTGACACCATCTAGGATCGAACCAGCGACCTTCCGATTTGTAGTACAGTACTTAACCACTGTGCTACCGCGGTCCCCAGACTAAAACTATACTCTTTTAATCACTAACAGTTTTCAATCAAAGAGTAATCTTAATTTACAACTTAACTTCTTATTTGGTTTTATATTGAGAGGCTTGTGGTATGAACATGTCCTTGTGTCCACGTGTTCGTGCGGTGTCGGTGAACATCATGCCACTGCAGCCTATATTATCTTGTACTTTATAATTCCCTGCAATTAGTAATACGAACAGGGAGTCGCTCCGAACAAGGGTATTGGGCGATATTTTGTATGGTTTTCTGGAAGTGTAGCGGTAATAGATCTTCGAAAAATATTTCTTGTAGAATATGGAATTTGGTACTTGATATGAAGTACCGTGCCTTTGCGCAGCAAGAAAGGAGCAACCGTTGGAGCTGGGCATGTCACGTTCCAAACGGACACAAATCACGAACTTATCTGCAGATTTTGTATGAAGGAGTTTTCTTATGTTTGTACAGTTACATGGAAATGTGGTTTTTTGAGAAATTTTCGAAGTTAGAGTAATAAGTTCAACGTAATGTAGTTCCCACTTTTAATTACTTACTACCTGACAACGATGATTCATTCATACTTATACTCGTATTTGACTTTGGTTTGCAAAATTTAATTTAATTTTACTAAAACCTTGTCATATTTGTGTGTATGAAAGGACAGAGGTCAGAGTTCTTCGTCATTAGCCACACTTACTACAGTCGCAGTTGCTGCAGTGCCCAGCTGCACCGGTGAATCAGGTAGCCCACTACCAGCAGTCTGTTTCAGTACGTCCTCGGCACCCGTAATTCACATGTTTCGGATTCGACATGTCCTGTGAAGGGCCGTGTTAAGAGCATTGATGGGTTTGTTGTAGGACCTGAGAGAGAGGTTGTGCTCTGATTGTTCGTGACTAGAATTATAAACCTGCGGCCTTCTCCATCTGCGCCATTTCTGTATGTAAAAATTACAATCATTTGCTCTTTACCTTCACTGAAAGAAACAGACGTTCAAAGTCATGTAGCATTCACTTCTTTCCACCCCCTTCAGTACAGATTCAATGCGTTTTGTACCAGTTCGTTGTGATGAACCCTCCAATGTCTGGAACGACCTTATTTTCATTTTTATGGTCGATATCAAAATCAAGTCCCTAAATGAAGCTGTGTTGGAATTGGTTTGTTTGAGGGAGGGGCAAGTAGATGTCTCGCGTTTTTATTGCAGGGGAGTACGCTCCGCATCTGTTACCCGGGTGAACTATTCTCTATATATCAAAACATACCATTCCTCCCCCGTGCTGGGGTGCAATATGTTTCACTCGTAAGAATTCATGTCTTGGTAGTCCGTTTTAGTGCCCGCCATAGTCACATATTTTTCCTTGAAGCAACGGTGCCACTTCAAACAACAAGGAACTGCATGAACATCATTTTTAGGCGCGTCCGCAAAGTTGCGAAGAGCGACTATGAGCTTCGTCATGTCCGTCCGTTCGTCCATCTACATGGAACAAATCGGCTGCCACCTGAAGAATGTTCATGAAAGTTTAAATTTGAGTATTTTACGAAAATCCGTCAAGAAAATTCAAGTTTCATTAAAATCTGTCAAGAATAACGGGTACTTTACATGAAGACCGATGTACATTTTTAATCTTATCTCGTTCAGTCCTTCTTGGAATGAGAAATGTTTGAGACAAAAGCTGTAGAGAAAATCAAAACACATATTTAATGTTCAACGACTTCTTTTCCCGAAAGTCGTGCCGTTTATGGGGTAATGTGGAAAGATACTGTAGAGCGGGGTAGGCCATAGATGACAACATGGCTCATGCGCAGTGCATGCTGAATACCTAAGGCTACATACACACACTTAGAATATATTATACTTATTGCTTTTCCACTGCATAAGTGGTTGTAAGAACGCACCTGATTATTATTTTACACTCTCATTGCCCGTCTTGTTATGCGCGTCTACGTTGGTGTAAAGTTTGGGCGATGTTAGGATTTGGTATGATTAACATACTGGGGAATCTGTTTAAGTTCGTTTATATATGGGATGTTTACAAGGGGTGCTAGCAAACATCACACAAAGATGCTCGAGAAAATCAAGAAAAAGTGTGTTTCACTGTCGCGCGGCCACTGTTTTGTGGAGTTCGCTAATAATGGAGGCATGTCTGTCAAAAGCACGACAGCAAATTTATTAGAAACCACTAAGGAGGTTCTTCTCAAAATAAATGCTGAGCGAGTTGTGTGTCCGTGCGCCGATACCCCATTACAGTGCATAGTAATGTAACGATGACTGAATATTCCTTTTAAAATGCGGCGGAGTTTAAATATTCAATAATGACCATAACAGACCGAGATAGATTAGCGAAGAAGTTAACTGAATATATATGGGGAATGCATGCTGCAGATCGGTTCGTAAATCTTTTATAATTTCATTTCGTACTTGTAAACCTGGAATTTGAAGTGCATAGAACTAATCTTAATTTGTCGTCTTTCGCGGGTGTGAAACTGTGTATGTAATACCAGGAAAGAGAATGGATGAAGAGCGATTGTAAATCATTTGATAATTCGACCCAGAGTGTGAAGTAATGGAAGAGAAAAAGTACTGCATATATTGTTCGTATCTTGTTCACGTCACCTCATATTTTAGGACAATGAAAACGTGGAGAAGGGACTGTGGCGGCGAGGAGTGTGCAAGGGGGAAATGAGAAACTTGTATAATATTTTGCTCGGGAAACCACAAGACAGCTACTAATTTGTACACCAATCCGTGAATAGGAGTATAATATTGAACTGGATCTTAAAGATGTAGGTCAGTATAAATTGGATTTATCTGGCTCAGGATAGGATGTCTGTTGAACACGGTAATGCAACTTAGGTTTCTGTGGGATTTGGACAGTTGCTTTACATGATTACTATAGCGGGTGTTGGATTTGGTTTCTAATCTCCTTGTCAGTTTCTTGGATCTATCACTGTTCAAAAAATGGTGTGGGCGCCTAAACAGTACAGACGGTGTCAGGCGCATTTTCCTTCGACGTGCTCCTAACTCGCATGATAGCAGTACCAACTGTACCGTTGCAATTCAATATCGCGGTGTTGTACGAGTATCTTCGCCGCAAACAGATCTCCCTGAAGTCATGGAGCCTTCTTACAAAGAATTATCTCCCCCCCCCCCCAATAGCTTTAGAGCTTTGAGTTTCTCGACAAAATATACTTTTTATATGTTTCGTAATACATATACAGGGGGATTTTATGAAATTTATGTATTATTAAAAGGAAAGTGGGAGTATATTTCTGTCGCTTCGACGCATGTAGTTTTCGTAATGTATCCCCATTCGGTACACACACACACACACACACACACACACATATATATATATATATATATATATATATATATATATATATATATATTTGTATGACAGACATATTAAAAGAAGAAGGCGATGTATCTGGTTTTCACATCCAGTGGAAACCGTGTTAGAAAGAAAATTAAATTTTCGCAGTGTGAGAATTTCATCTAATATTGTATAAACTTCATACGTAGGCCTTTCGCCAATAGACTTCAGTGTCGTGTTACCTGCAGGTACAAAGTGCCAGCTTTGTGAACGTGCAGACTGAGACGTTGTACTGTACCTGTGACCGATGGAATGCTGCGACAAAAAAAAAAACTATCAGTTTGAACTTGCACCAAACCTTGTTTTACGCCGGTTTGTTTTATGCCTTTCTGGTTTAACGCGCCTTACCAAATTACACCACTTTCTATTTTACGCCCATTCATTTTTTGATTTAACACTTTTTGGCTTGTTTGTTTGTTTGTTTCCATTTATTGAAGTCTTCAACCCATAGGAATATAACTGTCTTTAATTTACGCCCACTTTTTCGGTAACAGGGCCTAAAACAAGGCCTTGTTAAAGTCTCGATATGGCGTCACTGTATTTTCAAACATTTCACTTAACAGTGGTTTTTAATGTTTCACTTTATTTGTCTACTTATTGGATTTTACAAAAACGTATTTTTGTAATATAAATGTTTGTGAATTGTGTCCTTGAATATAGTATCAATTGCCGAAACGTAGAGCGAGTTGAAGAGACTACACGCAATTTAAGGTTGTCATTGACGGAAGACCCTGAGGTTAACGTACATAGAAACACAACGCACAAATAATATACAGTTGTCCGACTTTGATACGGAACGGAAGCGTTGTGATAAGGGCGCGTCCACACCAGAACACAAATTTAGAGACAGTTGTTCTGTGACCTTTTGACTTTTTCGTTTTTCCGGCTTCACAGAGTGGACTCTTCGTACTAGACAATAAATTTTGTCATCACGGTGTTAGTCTGGTTTTCGGCTAACATTTATCCCTTGCCTACCTACGACCACCCCGGGTATTCTCTCTGAAAAGTATCAGACGGTGCTGAGCGAGTTCCCGGTCAAATGAACGTGAAATCGCCTTCAACTATGATAGGTGGGACTCTTTGCTCTTCGATTTAGAATTGATTTTCAAAGTATAAATCATTTTAGGCATTCGGTAGAACGCCCTTAGCAGGGGGACGGTTACATCCCGAACCCGTGTTGTACGTGCGACAACACAAAGGAACCCAACCATAATTTCACACACCCAGCGGGTTTCGATCCTGCAGTCTCTGTATGACTAGCAAAGACCGCAAACTGGATAGCAATAATTACGAAGGCTGTTTTGAAATACATGTCGATGTATCTATAATCGAAGATTTTTAAAAGATAAAAGGGTAACGTATGCATTAGTAGCGTAAATTTAGACGGTTCTAGGAAGGATCTGTTGAAAAAATTCTTTCTCGACTGTACTTTACAAGACACAGAAGTTTCTGTCATATATTCCAGTGCAGTCTTGCTTAGCTTTAATTTCTTCCCCGAAGTAGATTGTTTTTCGGTTGTATCCATCTACTTGTAGGCCTGTGTTTAACTTCGCTGTTACAGTCTGCAGTCCTGTGAAAAGTGTTCCATGTTTTTAAGAATCATTTGTTCTTCTCCATGCAATTTTCGTGTTTCTATTGAATATGACTGTGTGTCACTGCAATTTATTAACAGACGAATGCACATATAATTTCACATAAAACATTTTAAAAACATTTTAAAACACTCCGACATGTTTCGATCTTGTCAGATCATCATCAGGGAGCTTTGTTCCTTGCTAAAGTTATGATACAGTATTCACAATTCAATTCGTATTTGCAAACGAAGTGTTGTGGCGTCTTAGACGCACACCTAGCCACTACTCCACAACACATTCCTACACAACATGATATGCTGCCACAACACCTCGTTTGCAAAAACGAATTGAATTGTGAATACTGTAGCATAACTTTAGCAAGGAACAAAGCTCCCTGATGATGATGTGACAAGATCGAAACATGTCGGAGTGTTTTAAAATGTTTTAAAAGTGTTTTATGTGAAATTATATGTGCATTCGTTGGTTGATAAATTGAGTTGATTCTACAAAAAATGCATGGTGCTACAATAAGCTTTATGGCTGTGTGTATTTGACTGTATTGCTGATTGGAAGGGACAGGCTTAGTGGTTGCATGATTTAAGCTTGTCGTCAGGAATATCTGTAGAAAGTGATGAAGCCAAGGGAACGTACTCGTATTTAACCCGTTTGGAGCTTAACTCTAATGAAGGCAACTGACTGTCGGTCCATACTATATTGGTTTCTGTATCTAATTGAAATACTTTTTTGTAATCATACATAAGGGGGGGGCTATTAACGTTGCAAACAGAAGGCATGTTTGGATTTATAGGATTTACTGTTTCGTAACTTTCTTTGAGATAAAATAAATTGCCTTTACCCAAGGTAATTCCTTACAAGGTGTCGTGTTACGTTGTAAGGAAGTTGAAACTGATAAGCAGTTTTCTGACTCTTTACCTCTGTAACATCTGAACTAGGGTCGTAATTTTATTGTAGGGCATCTGGCACTGAAGATGCGGGGGCCCACCAGCCAGTGTCGCACTGTTACTGATGTTGGAGCGCGCTGTTGAGAAATTGCTAGTCGCTCACCTGGTCAAGGAAATCGCCACTACGTTGTTCACACAACAGCCTGCCCTTGTATCCTATCCTGAGCCGGTTGAATCCGGTTCACATTTTTATAACCTCTTTCTTTGAAAATCACTTTAACGTGATTCTCCCACCATCTCCTAGGTCTACCAAGTGACCCATTTCTTCTCATTTTCTCCCAATAAAATATATATCCACCTATTTCACATTCACATATACGTGCAACATGCTTTGCTTATTTTTGTTCTTCTTGATTTGTTTGTTTTATAACGAATCAATAACTATGTCGCTAGTGTGCTTACTAATAAGGAAATAAGCCAGCAAGTAAAAAGTTGCGTAACTTAGTAAGTAACTTACTGAAGTAACTCCACTGAGGCAGTGATAGGTCAGATGGTGTAGAAATTTTGCGTAGCCTGAAGATCCGTTTCCGTGCGTTATTCAGTCATTATGACGCGCATGACGGGGCAGTAAATGTTATCTTTCTGCGTGGTCCGCAGAAGGTTGTTTAACATCATATTGTGCTCAAGTCGCTCTTTGCTTATCCATTTATGTGTGTGGGATTGCTTTGACGTCACCGAAAACTGCATGTTGTGTTCAAAGCCTTGAAAGCTATGAAGACGTAACTTCATGCAGAAACTTCAGAACAAAGCGTGTAGATATGTCGTAAATGGTCCTGACTGTATTATATGACACGTAGGATTTCTTGTGTGCTGAATTGTGTCTGTCCAAAGATTGTAGATTTAGTTACACTTTAAGAATCAAAAGACTTAAAGAAGTCTGGTTTCGTACGCCAGTCTTACACGTCATTAGCGGCGCTCTTCTGCGGTACATTTCAAGACGAAAGGCATACAGAAAAAGTGCTTAGAGGGACCTGGTGGTATTTAAAGAAGGTACTCAATTATTATACCAACTACTGCACATACATAAAATTTATAAAATTTACACATTAAAACATTAAAAACGCTCCGACATGTTTCGGTCCTACGACCATCATCAGGGAGCCATATCGTCCTTGCTAAAGTCACACTATAAAAAGTCACATTAATTTCGCTGTACCAGTTGGGTATTGTGGCAGCATGTCGTGTTGTGTAATGTTATGTTGCAACGCAACGAAGCACAGAATGCACATCCGTAGCAGGACACTCTTCGCAACGTAACATTACACAACACGGCTTGCTGCCACATTACCCAACTGGTACAGCAAAATTAATGTGACTTTTTATAGTGTGACTTTAGCAAGGACGATATGGCTGCCTGATGATGGTCCTAGGACCGAAACATGTCGGAGCGTTTTTAAAGTTTTAATGTGTAAATTTTATATATGTGCAGTGGTTGGTATAATAATTGAGTAACTCAACAACATGCACGGTGTAACAACGAAAAAAAATTAAGGAAGATTCGTTTATATTTAATGCGTAATCTCTGCAGGAATCATGAAAATGAATTGTTATTCGGTTCGGTACATTGTTAACTCTGACGTAACATACTGAGAATCCATTTTCGAACTAAATGTATTGCTTCTTAGTCATGAGGCCCTGGTGTCGATGTCGCTCACATCACAATGTTTTGCGATCTTGCACCGTAGATTTGCCCCCCCCCCTCCCCCGAAACATCGGAAGAAACTTGTTACCTGTACCGTGCAATGTGTACGAACTAAGAAATATCATTCGAGAAACGAAGTTTCTAGTCGGAGGATCAATATCAGCATAGTGGATGTAGCGGCTAGGCAACAGAGCTGACGATCCAGCTTTCGATTTCGGGCAGTGGCAAGAGATTCTTCTCTTCTTCTGAACGTCACGACGGTTATGTGGCCCACCCAGCCTCATCCACTGGGTACCGGCGATGTTTGCCAGGTGTAAAGTGACTGGGAAGTGATGTTGACCACTCACCTACGTCTAATGCCGTGGTTAAGAATGAGTGGAATTATATCTCTGCCCCCGTACATACCTTTGTGGTGCGAACAGCGCAGCTTTATTGTCTTTTTCTGTCCTTCCTACATCTGAACTCCGATTCTCAAAGTGTGTCGTCTGCGTGAATTATACTTGTTTAGCATTTACGGTATAATAGACACTGTCCGGCATTTCGGATTGTCTGGTGTTGAATGGAAGCTTAAATTGTGGATAGGTAATTGGGAGATATGTGGAAAGAAGAGGCTGTCTCTTAGTTTGATGTATTATCCTGGAATATGCTTATAGGGACAGAGGAAGACCACAAAAACCTGAGTCATCCTAGCCGTAACTCAAGAACTATGTAAACATCGGCCACACCACGTGCACACACACTTTTTTCCTTATGAAGTAACGCTAAGGTAAATCAATCCCGTTACAGTCCTGGGCAGGCCCTGAGGGTTCCAAGAGATTGAGGCTCCCTGATTTCAAGACGACCGGCACATGGTAAGGTTGTCAGCCCTACGCACCTTTACCCCCCAGGAAATATTTCTGGTACTCATTTCTCTTAGAGGCTGAGTCAACTCCAGGGCCATAGTCCGGCCGGAAGGATTATGTCAGTAATTCCACCGGGAATCGAACCCGCGACCTTCCGGCTTTTAGCGCAATGCCTCAACCAACTGCGCTACTCCGTGCCCCTATGAAGTAACACGCGTTCTCCAATTTCTTCATTCATCTCTGTACCAAATACTTCCCTTAGCACTTTGCGTACATACACATTCACACAGTTTGTGTTCTGTCTCCAGAACGCGCCAGTCAGCCAGCCCCTACCTTGCGTCATATTTGAGTTGATTGTCGATATAACGTTTGCACTTTTTGCTCACACATGTGAAAGGAAACGGTGCTGCGGAAACGCAGGGATTCGTCGAGACAAACTTGCAAATTACTACCTGCGCTAAGCAAGTAATCCATCAAAATGTCCCACGAGGGAGGCGTTATTACTAGAGAATGATACCGGGAAGGGAAGGGTTGGTTTAGAATAATGGAGGAAAGAGTTACTTTCCTACACCGCACGCATGTATTTGCTGCGTTGTACTGTATTACATGTGTGGTGTGTAATTTTGATAATGTCTGCTTAATTACATGTTTGCAGCCACAGTTGATACCGTGCCGTCAGAATGACGCCGTGACGCCCTCCTAATCTTCGTTCTGTTTGAGTTACATGAGAAATGTATGCCTTACTTTACGAGTATTATTTTGAACTTGCTTCTAGAGTTTGTGGCCCCTCGGTGTCACGTACTAATGAACGAAGTACTGACAGGGAATCTGATGTTGATATAACACTTCAGGAGTGTCAGTAAAGAGATCAGGATTTGACATCCGCCCAGGAAAACGAACGGGGTGTCGTAGAGCAAAGTGGGTTCGTACAATTTCCTTGAGATTAGCATGCTACTAAACATTTCTCCGTAGCTCCGTCTGCAACGCCAAATGTAAAGCAATTCAGACGACAGCCTGTTAGTTCACGTACGACACTCGTGGTTTTGAAGGCAATAAATATGTAGATTTTAGTGTTCTGGGTTGTAACACGTGTCAGAGAAAATGTCTACCCCCGCTGTCTACATTGAAGATTAATTCATAAAATATGACCGGAAGTTTCTGAAGAGGGTAGGTCAGAAATATCATCAGTAGCGCATAGGTGAAGAACATTTCTTTCTCGTTTTTTTTTTAATGAAATTATTGTTCAGGGTTTGCCCCAATTTGACCACTCACCGCCATCTGATGCCGACGTGAAAGGTGAATGGAGCTAAACATTTACTTCCCCTATATACCTTCATAGCGTGTATTGGGACAGCAAAATTGCGAAAAACGACTATTAGCTTCGTCATGTCCGTCCGTCTGTCCGCATGGAAGAAATCGGCTCCCAGTGGACGGATTTTCGTGAAATTTGATTTTTGAGTATTTTTCGTAAACCTGCCGAGAAAATTCAAGTTTCTTTAAAATCGGACCAGAATAAAGGGTACTTTACATTAAGACCAATATACATTGTTGATATCTCGCTCAATTCTTCATAGAATGAAAAAAGTTTCGGGCAAATATAGTATAGGAAATTGAAACACATATTTTGTGTCCAATCCCGATCCTGCCAACAGCCAGTCAACATAAACGCATGACATACACCAATTGCTGTGTATACAGAGTAGTACCTCCTGATGATGAGCAGTAAGTCTGCTCGAAACATGTAGAGGTTGATTATTGAAATAAATTGGAAGTAAATAGTGCATCTTGTTGGTTCTTATTGTACGGATATATCACGATGCACGGCCAACAAAACACGCATTTTGTGTTCAATAACAGTTTTTCGAAAATCGTACCGTTTATGAGATAATGTGGGAAAATATTGATGAGCGGGGCAGGCGACAGCTGACAGTATATCGTATGCTCATTGCATGCTGGCTACAAATACACACACCGATTGTGTAATACATGTTGTTGTATGCTTTCTTCTGGGTAATTACCAGGCGTCTGAATTTTATATGCCGACGTTTCGGAACACTGTTCCATCTTCATAAGCCCATGAAGATGGAACAGTGTGTTCCGAAATGTCAGCATATAACATTCAGACGCCGTGGAATTATCCAGAAGAAAGCATACAACACTCAGAACACGGCGTAAGTTTGAAATCAATAATAATATATATTGCTTTTCCACTGCAACAGTGGTTGCACGAACACGCTTCAATTTTACGTCGTACGTATATTTGCCTCTCTTGTTATTGACTTATTTCTTCTAAATGAACAGAAAATTTATGATTGTGTAATTGTATCTGTTACACATATAAATTGAAAGTAATCTTGCTGGGGTATAATGAGGTATGTTTTGAGACCATGCTTTCAGTGATCTGTTTATGGACTTGTAGCATATTGCTTTGTTTGTTTGTTTTTGGTACGACAGCCCCCATTGGGTGTTTTTTGTACGACAGCCCCCATTGGGCCATAGCCTCATTCATGAGGTTTCTTTATCACACACACACAACGACACACCACAGTCAGTAGGACTCCTCTGGACGAGTGATCAGCTTGTCGCAGAGACCTCTACCTGACAACACACAACTCTCACAACAGACAGACATCCATGCCCCCGGTGGGATTTGAACCCATAATCTCAGCAGGCGAGCGGCCACATACCCACGCCTTTGACCGCTCGATCACTGGGATCGGCAGCATATTGCTTAGTAACCCTAAATTTAGTAAGCCTGTTTGGAACGACAGCAGAACGGATATGTAAAATGAAGCACACGACTTGCTTGCTCTGGATGTTCAAGGTGTCTCGTTACTGTAGTAATGGGGCAAAGTGAGTCGTCTGCATGCAGGTTAACTCTTCACACAGGCCAACAGCTTGCTGTCCACCTTAATACTGTAAGGTGGGTGATGCGGAGCAGACGAACGTTTGTTTGACGACGTCACGAGATTTCATTCAGATTACGTGTTTTCCGTGTCTTGTAACATGGCGCCAGCGTGTTGTTACAAGTCTGGGTCGTCGCACGTAACGTGAGTTTCCTTGTATGTTTGTGCCCTGTGGACAAAATAACTGTCATTTCAGGGGCAGTTATTTTCTGTATGGCTGATGAGGGGTTGCCCAGTTTGATATTCGATCTGAACCACACTGCTGCCTGCAGACCCAACTATGCAATGTGCAGCAAGCTAACGATGCGTACGTTCTGGGTTCTTTATTAGTGGCTCTAATAATGAACAGTTCGCATTTAACTGTATTGCTATCGCACTATTTTTTTCTCGCAACTGATGCATTTATCAGGTTTTCTCATGAACTTCTCAAGTCCCTGTTGATAGAAGTGCGTGCCTTATGCTCATTAGCTATGGTGTCAATATCACTCTTAACTGCGTGACCGCTAAGATCTTCCTGCAGCGCTGGAAATGAGTGACAAAGCCCGGCGCTAGATCAGGGGTGTATGCCGGATGTTCCATAGTTCTTAATTTATAAAGTCATTTTCTGATCTTCCCTCGTATATGAGCCACTTACACACAGATCACTTACCTTAGGGTGACGCGGAATCAGTTCACTTTTCGAAGTTCCAAATCTGCGCTCAAGAATCTGATATCATTTCACGGGTTTGTAAAGAAAATTATTGTAAACACTTTTTTCGTACTTTTAGAAATAAACATCTGTTAGTGAATGTCGGCAGTAATGGAGTGACTCTTACAGAAGCGCCCGGATAGGGCTCGTCAGTACAGGGACTTGGCTACGGGCTGGTAGGTCCGACGTTCGAGTTTCGGCAGGGGCTGAGACCGGCTCCGGGCCCCACCCGAACTCCTATTGAGTAGGTAACAGTTTTATTTCCCGAGAGAGTAGCGATCAGACTGTAATGTTGACCACTCGCTTCCATGTAGCACAGAGGTTAAGAATGGTGGAGCTATAACTACATGCCCTTATATAACTTAATGCTGTGAGTAGGGACCTTCTACCTGTGTCGTATGAGAATGTGTTAATGGCTTCTAGTGAACAGAAGTCTATTCTTGTTTAATTGATTTAATTATTTCAAACTGCGTGATAGGTACAGCAATGGGCCTTGCTTATAAATTAATATGGGGGGAAAATAAAATATCTTTGCGTGTAACGTTTTTTACTGCCTCTTTGTGATCACGCTACCCGATTATGACACAACTTACTCTATGCATGTTCCCGAAGGAAGAGTGAAACCAAATAGGCAATGGACGTATAAGATGGTATTGTGGGGCGTTCGCTTAATCATTTTTGCAATGTAAACGCAACAATGAGTCTGGGTGTTGTTGAGTCACATGTCTCTGTAAACTATGTAAAATTATTGAGTGCTGCACGACAGTGCAGCTGTGGTAAATTTGTGTCGCCGGCAACATTGTAATTATGATTCTGGGTAAATGACCAGCTTGATGCACAATTACGTTATATAATACGTTTTTTATTATTATAATCCTCTACATGTTTCGAGCAACACTGTGCTCATCATCGGGAGGTCAAATTGTATTAATACAATATCTGGTACAGTGTTCTCTGTAAGTGACCGTCCGGTGTGCAGGTTGAGAAGGAGTTCCTTCTCAACCTGCACACCGGACGGTCATAGTGAATACTATACCAGATGTTGTATTAATACAATTTGACCTCCTGATGATGAGCACAGTGTTGCTCGAAACATGTAGAGAATTATAATAATAAACGTTTTGTATAACGTAATTGTGCATCAAGGTGGTCATTTACCCAGAACTGTACCGGGATGCACGGTCAGCAAAACATAAAATTTAATGTAATTATGCTTAGCAGTTTTTGAAAGGAATTATATTCCAACTAATTTGCACACTTTTTCACGTGTTACATACAAAGGCCACACTGCAACAAAAGAATGTTCATTTGCTGGTGGCTTTCTTTAGAACGTACTGTTTGGCTAAACAGATCTTAATGGCAGATAAGTAGTTGCGGAGTTTCCCAGCTTTTGTTAACTGTTGCCGTAAAACATTTTACGAGATCAGACGGATTTATGAATTATGAAGCAATAAGTATTAAATATTATGATTGTGTCTGTGTTCTTGCCTTTGTTATCCGACATGCAAAGCGCATTTTTTAAAGCAGCATTGCTCTTTCACGCGTGGTTGTCTGGCCATACCATATTTTTTCCACATTTTCTTATAAATTGCACGATTTTCGGTTGCGGGGGGCGGGGGGTAATGGAACAAAAAATTGTTATTTTGTTTTCTCTACAAAATTTTTACCAAAAATTTTCCCATCTAAAAAAAAATTATTCAAGGTTTAATAAAAATATA
>Ga0136643_10006425_pt1 | contig 16823 bp, 4 predicted proteins | sample TergutLab28metaG_FD_96883 | JGI IMG/M metagenome (GOLD analysis project Ga0136643, IMG submission 96883) | Labiotermes labralis P1 segment gut microbial communities from Petit-Saut dam, French Guiana - Lab288 P1 (version 3) (version 3) | ecosystem: Host-associated > Arthropoda: Insects >... | reverse complement strand
TGATGCTCCAAATATGAATCGATACACACACACACACACACACACACACACACACACACACACACACACACACATATATATATATATATATATATATATATATATATATATAATCCATATTACTTATACAGTTGTGTTGGACTGAAAATTCGAATTCGTGTTTGTTGGTATCGCAAACTGAATGGAGTGACAAATGCCTTATTAAATTAAGAATCATTTAAGCTCGGACCGCGGCATCGTACAATGTCCAGCGAATCGGTAGTTAAGAAAGCTTTTTGTCTGGTAGTCTTGTATAATTAATATAGATGCATGGGCTCTTCATATAAGTTACTTAATGAGCAGAATTCAAAAGCTATTGCTTTATTTAATCAGCTTGAGCAGCAGGATAAGATTTGGCGACACTGCGTATTTCTGATCGCTCATTTGCTCTTTATTCATACACCAAAGAAAGGAATCTTGTATTTCTTACTTCACATTTCTGAGTAAACGAATCCCTCTTAGCTGAATCTGAAGTAGAGACTACATGCATTGTCATATGTTTCACAAGTACTTTTATTGTCTATTTAACTTACCTTCTTGGCTACGATATTCATTTATACAGGTTGGGCCAAAAGTGGGTATACAGTAGGATTTAGTATATTATTGATGGTCTTTATACCTACTTTTGGCCCAACCTATATAAAATATAGACCGAATGATGCATAGACATTCGAAATAGACATATCGCTGAATGGAGCCATAAAATATTACTTGTTTTGTTACATATTTACCTTTATTGTTCACCTTTTTGAAACTTGTATGAACCAAACCTTGTAGGTAATTACAGGTACCACAATTTATATCGAGTATCATTCATCTTTGCCATAAAGTATTCTTGAGAAAATCCATGTAAACTGGGGGTTATGTCAATGGTTAAATTGACCGAAGCCCAAATTAGACCCTTCGCAAGAACTGTCAGTGCTTCCTACTGAAATATATCGAATTTTCTTTGGCAGTTATGGTGATGTAATATTCCGGAAAATGAAAGTGGCCTTCCGATAAAGCTTAAGTCTCGGCATTTTCTTGTAAATGGCCGATAAGTGCCGTGAAGCACAATATCCAAATTCGGTGTATCCCGGTTAATCTTAAGCGAAGCTTTCAAAAAGAACTGCATAAGATCCCTAAGAAGCGGACAGCGCATTTGTATTGACGCACTGAACACTGAACAAAGGGACATTGTCATAATGATACATACTTTTGTTTTGTAAATAAAGGTTATTACTACTGTGCACTCGAGTCTAATACGAGGGAATGTCAAATGAAAACAAAAGTGCGATAAAAATTCGAAACAACTCGAATGTCTGTAGGTTGACGGCAGTGATACTCATGGTTTCAAGAGTGGCCGACAGGTGGCATTACGATGCATGAGTGCAACACGACGGCGCAGTAGTAGCGTAAAGATGATGGCCCTCCTTGCAACATGTAATTTAAGGTTTTCATGTGACTCACCCTCGTTTATTATGTAACTACAGTACTAGGAGCATCATCATCCTCTTCTGTGTAATCCCATCAATTTTTTAACCAACTTTGTTTAATACTAATATTGGTAATCGAGATTAAAATTCTTGGGAAAGTTTAATTTTGATCGACTAATTTGCCGCAAGCATCACTGTATATGTGTTTCAATAACGTAATCTTAATTACGCAACTTTAAAATTCTGCACCGTCGTGTAAAACTAAATCTGTGGAGACGAAAGTGAATTTAACCACTGAACATTTTCCCGATTTTACATGTCCTTAACGGCACATTTAGTGCTGTCCGAAGTCTGTTCAATTTGGTTCACATTCTACATCACATTTCTTTAATTCCCACTTTAACTTCTTCCTTGCATCCATATCTATTTCTATCAGACTGACCATTCACTAGACATTCGTTAACTAATACCATTAATTACATGTCCCCCCCCCTATGTATACTCCATTGTATCTTTCTTGAATTTTATCGGTCCAATACCCATTTATTAATTGGAGAGTGCAAGATTTAGAGCTCTTCTTTATTTACGTATATTCTCTTTCATCTCCTAGGTCCACATTTCATTAATAAAATTAATACGTGGAAAGAATATAAATTGAAAAGAGGATTATATGTGTCGGTCTTAGAGAAAGAACATGCAACTAAGCGAACTGAATTGTAGTTCTTCGGATGGGATCAAATTAGTATATCGTGGGATAACGGTGACGAGTATAGCAGTATTTATTAACAGATTAAAAACTATTCAAATAATATTTTAATTTTTTTTTTCATCTTTCCAACTGCATCGTAAAGCTTGGTATGTTTAATTATGCTCAAGGAAAAGACGCTGTTTATTCTGAGAGCCAAACGGAATCTGTTAGTGAAATATGGAGAAAATACTTTGTGACTCGATGTAACAGAAGCTGCTATGTATAGTTACCGCTGTGCCATAATGAGTTAATTTCTCTGAAGGTCTTGAAACACAAAGATCAGGATCTGGCGTATAACCCCGTTACAGCCAGCTTTGTGTGTTCGAAGTGCAAACCCGAGGGGTGGAGCTGATTCGTCGCTCCGTGGCGGGGCCAGCGAATTTAATAAGTACCTCCCGGAGAGAAGTCCCATTGATCGGATCGCAGTTGGATAGCTCAAGGGTTCCGAGAATTGGACACGGAGTGTAACATTGGCGCGAGTGCAGAGTGTATGTGCTGTCACTGATGATGACATGCTTTGTGTGTTTTAACTTCTGAAGTTTTTTTTTCATAATTTAATCTTTCATAGTTCCACAATTATTTCCAAAAAATATAATGTTTTAACTTCATATTTCCTAACAAAATAACAACAAGTATGGCTAGCTACGAAAAGATAGCTGCAAGAAATCACGAGAATGTAGGCCTGTGTTTTCTTTTATTACTTCGAACATCGGGGTCCCACGCCAAGTGTAGGAAGTCTTCTCACATATATTCTATTATTTTTGTGTAGCGCTTCGAATGATTTAATAAGTACAAATACCTGCAGCAGCAGCGGGCATCGTGGTGTAGTAAATAACGAGAACAGAAGACATTATTTCGTAATAACATGTTATTTGACTTTTGGTGTGGATCTGGCACCATTTATTGTAAAGTTTATCCGACCTTATAGTGGGCCAATTGCGATTGAAACCTAAAAAAGAAGACGTATTAGAAGAGTGGAGAAATTTGCATCAAGAAAATTTTTATGTCTGAATTCGTTGTCTTTATCTAACAATCTGTCAGTGGGGCAATTAAATCAAAGGGGTGAGATCGTTGAATAATGCATTATGGATATAGAAGTTGGGTGGGCGCACACAAGCTTTGAACTGACAATTCTAAAGAGACGTCACCGCTTTGGTTATTTAAGCCTAACTTGGACAGTAATGATCAAAATTCAACACTTTAAGTTTTCACAACCTTGTCTCCGAAGTTCCAGTTCTTCTGCGATATGACTCTGTATTTGGATGAGTGTCTTCCCAACGTTTCGAAGGATAGTACGAATCAGCCACCCAACGACACAGCGTCGTATCGCATGATAGTTTAATAATCAGAATGTTTCTTGGTGAAATAGGGTGTGGAATTGCAAACTAAAATTCCCTCTATCAACTGTATTGCACACAACTCAAAATTTAATCGGAATTGATTTAGTGGTTTCATAGATGGAATGCACGAACAAGCAGAATGACAGACCTCTCCCTTACATATAAAGATGTCCTGTCCGTAAATAAGAACCACACCATGAAACATATGGTAGAACTAGGGCCCTTAAAGGCAGTGTCTGGCCAGCTTCCCTCTTCCTGGCATCTTTCTCACGAGGAAAGGGTCGCTGGTAATAGAGGTGGGTTCTAGGGCCGTCTGCAGATGGTGGCAAGGACAAATCTCTGTGTTCACCGAGGATCAAGCTCCATTTTTTTTTGCTAGCCACCCCTTTACCTAATCAGAACATTTATTGGAGTTGCCGGCTCCTTAAACTTCCTAACTACGTGTTATTTTTATGTGTTTTTTCAAAGAATGTACCGAATTGTGAAATAGGTTCTGAATGGAGAAATACCAAAGGAGCATCGTCTTTCTGTTTGTGTGTTTGTTGTCTTCTCTTACGACAGTGTAACTTCTGCTGAGTTTATGACCGTAAACGAAACAGGAGTGATGTAGTAGGAAACATTCTGGCCCACTGTGTTGTAGTACTCTCCCTATGGTTAAGAGAGATTATGTCGCTCGTCATGTATGCAGGAAGCACACATAGGATTACGGGTACCTTCGATACAGGTAGTATGCTCCACTATATCGACACACACCCAAGGCTAATCAAGCTTCGCGCTGGACGTGAAACTTTGAGAGGGCGCTCTGTGGTTCACAGACTATTCAGTCTGTTTGGATGTTGAGAGGGTGCATTGTGTGCGGGAGTTGGACGAGAGTTTAATTTATGCCGCGAACGGTTGTAGCATTATTATTGACAGATAGACGACAAGCATCGACGAAATGTGGTATAAATCAGATCAGTGTTCATGACCTCTCCTATGTTATTTGGGTAACACGTAACCTACCAGAGACTAAGCCCTTGTGTCTTCCATTGATGGTCATTGTATGTCCATAGTTACCACAACTATTATCTGCTACTCTGTAGACCAATGACATGTAGCCTGTGGTCCACTTACTAGGAGACGCCAGAGGGATAATTTCATAGCAAACAAGAGAGGCATTGTGAGTATAACCCCGAGGCACCCTCGCATAACCATTGTTGCCATGGAAAAACAATAAGAATTAAGTATTCTTGGTGTGTATCTGTAGCCTTAGTTATCTATCATGCAATGCGCATGCGCCGTATTGTATTGTCATCTGTGGCCTCTCAGGCTGTACCATATTTTTCAACATTATCTCACGATTTTCTGAAAAAGTTTTGTTTTCTTGGTGCAACAGCCCTAGTGGGCCATGGCCGCCTCGGTGTCGGAACTTCGTGATCACACTCAGACGCACCATACTCGGTGGGACTCCTCTGGACGAGTGATCAGCCTGACGCAAATACCTCTACCTGACAACACACATCACTCACAACAGACACAAATTCCTCCAGCAAGATTCAAACCCACAGTCCCAACAAGAAAGCGGCCGTAGACCCACTCCTTAGACCGCACGTCTTTAGGTGTGTCTGGGAAAAAAAATTATGGAACCAAAAAGTGTTTCAATTTCTCTGCTTCTTTTGTCCAAAACAATTCTCATTCAAAGACGAACTGAGCGAGGCAGCATACGTATACGTCAATGTCTGTAGCTCTTCATGTAAAGTAGTCGTTACTGTTGTCAGATTTTAATGAAAATAGAATTTTCGCGACAGATTTTATAAAAATACTGACGTAATAAATATTATGAAAATCCCTCTAGTGGGAGCGAGTGTTCCATGCGGACGGACACACTGACACATATGACGAAGTTAATTGTCGCTTTTTGCAATTTTACGAACACGCCTAAAAAACGTAAGTCTTAATTCATACGTCCTAATATATAAATAAAATTGCCCGAATATTTAGGATTTACTCGCCAAGAGACAGTGACAAGTTTCTCCTTGACATTTTAACACGCTCAGTTTTTATATAAGGTTATTATACATATATGAATACAGATCAACATGTACGTAATATATGTTACGAGTAAAACATGACGTTTCCATGGAAACATGTAGCTTTCATGTACTTACACAAATGTCAGTTGTATTTTCGAAAAGGTATATTCTGAAGGATGAAATTGTTACATAAATCACTGCTTTAACTAAATACAGATCGAAGTTAGGAGAGGGAAAGAAATAGGAAGGGATTGGAATGGCGATTGGAATGACAGATGAAGTGCCAAATTATTTTCAATTGTCTTTCAACTGGCCGCTTTCAATAACAATATTCAGTGTTTTATTACAGGTTTTGTCGTCATCTCGCCAACTGTAGAACCCACACGTTATATATATGCATACAAAGTACTAGTAAAGTGTGCTATATGTAATACATAGGTATGTATGTAACAAACTTGCTGTGTTAAAACATTCGAGATGTCAGTAGAGGAGGTTCCTAATGGATTTATAAGAAGTTCGACCACCTAGCTGAAGAATATCGTCATATTTGACTATGATAAAATGTGTAACATAAAAACACAGCTCGCCGTTGCGACTATGTCTGAATAGAGCAATATGGAGCCTAAACCTGTTACACAGTATTAGAAGCTGCTGGTAAGTGTGTTTCACTGACTGCGTAAATATTAATTTGTATTATTTTAATGCACTTCGGCACGAAACAATATGAAATTTCAGATCAACATTCCTTTACGCCGAATATCCCTTCAGAGACTTAAATTCACCTGCATTATACAATAAAATTCGGTTCCTACTCATAAAATACGTATTTCGTCTCCATTACAAAAGTGCATCAGTTTATGCTGCATAGGGAAATAATCGATGTTTATTATAAGAATCTTGTAAAACACAATTAAATTGCGTGGTAAAATACATAAATTCTTAATATTAGGGATAATTAAGAGTGTAGTTGCCACTGGACTTTGTGTGGTTAAAGGGATTGTGCAATATAATCAATTGACAATATTTATTATGTTACCTCCCTCTTGTATGATTTGAATTCTTCACAGCGTTTATTACAAAAATTACTCTCTTCAGCGAAGTGATATCGTGTAGTCTGATAGAAGTTCTTCGGCATCCAGAGAATAATGCTGCGTCCATAATTAGGTTATATGACCGTCGTGATAAGGTGGATTCTCTGCAATCTCAAACTGACTTTCTGGCGTGAGTCCCCTAATAAAGGCGATCTTCACACTTGCCTTCTAACGTTTATATCTTTATGATACTGGTGTTCTTTCATTGCAAATATATAAGCCAGTACATACATAATATGCTATACATGTAAGTTTCTAGTTTTTTCTTTTTTTTTAGTTTTACTAAACATTTGTGTTGTAGATCCGAACAAATCGTAACTTTGCATAAATTAGACAAGTATGTTGCTCACAGAGCAATCTGTAGTACACAGGGTGATTCAAAAAGATGGACTCAATTTTGTACGTCCATATTTCCTGAAATATACATGGTATGTGAATGACCTACATAACATTTGAAAGAGGAATTACCAAGTTTTCAAATGCCACCACTAGAGCGCTCACCTACCGCACAGCCATGCAGCAGCGTCAGTTGAGAGCAAAATGGCTACTATGCAGCACAATAAATTTTGCGTGTATCAGAGGGAAACGTGAGACGAATTGAAGAGAGTTCTCAGCGTAGCCCACGCAAGTTAACCCGTAGAGCGAGCAGAGGACTTGGAATACCGCAACCAACTGTCTGGCGTGTGTTGAGGCGTCGTTTACTCTTCAGTTGAGTCCATCTTTTTGAATCACTCTGTATAGTGAATTATTTCAGACACGGAACTTCACGAGTGGGTAAATGTTTTGCTAACAGTCGCATATCTGGCCAATACATTTATCGCCAAGTCATTTATACATCGTTTACTCGGTTTTGCGACAGGTCCAGTGCCTTTTTGTAAAGCGAATTATCCTGATTGTGCGATCTAGTGCTTCCTCTTTCAAATTCAAATTCCAGTTTATTCTCTTGCACTTAGGGTCATCCAGTAGCTGCTTACGTCTTCCTCCTCGACATCGTTTCTTCTGTCTTTCCTTCAATGACGTGTTCTAGAAGGCAGTTCCTACGAAACATGTGACCAATAAAGCTAGCCTTACTTAGTTTTATTGTATGTAGAATGTTATTTTCTTCTTTGACTCCATATAATACTTATTCATTTTTCACATGATTACCACGTATGAAGGTCAGATTTCTTTATATACACTAAAAATTGCTACTCAGCCCTTTTGAGCAAGTGGAATCTATTATTCCTGCCTATTTAAGATACTCTTTAACATTATCCGTACCTGCCCTTATGTATCTAACATGTTCTTTTTTCTTTAAATTCTTCGACTAAAATTCTTTTTGCGTTTCTCTTTTCCCTGTGCGTGCTTCATGCACTCCCACCGTCCTATCTGCGGTGATTTTATCGCCCTAATTATAGTCTGTAAAAATTAATATTTATAAGGCCTTTATTTTGTAGTTGCACTCAGCCTCATGTTCCTTTCTGTGCCTTAGCCCGAAGTAGTTTCGTTAGCAACTTGTTTTCTTCGTCCTTAGTGTATGTTCTTCCCACAGGATAAGACCAAATTTCAGACCTATAGAGAAAAGATATATTTCTCTATGTCTACTCTGTGCTTCAGATTTCTTTTACAGGCGACGAGAAGGTAGAATTCTTCAACTTTTGTAATAATACCCTCCGCTCTGTTCTCATTTTCTTTATTACTATCGTCTGAACTATTTAACTTTGCAATATTTCCGAATAATTTAATTTCTGTCTGCCTGTTACAATATTTTTCCCTCAATTCCGATGTAAAGACACTCACATACAGCTTGTATCTTCATCTATGCTTACGTCTGAGCCAAAAACCTTTCAAGCGACATGTAGACAAATGTTTTGGGGATGTTCATACTTATCAGTAATTCTCAAAGTGTACAGCAGTCTCACCTTAATCAAACTCGAACGTACCCAACTGACTTACGTTCCGCGTCTCCTGTCTTGAGCAAACTAACTGCGTAGCCTGACTGCTAGCTCTGATATGCAACTGATTCTTGATTACAAAGCTCAGGCAGCCTCTGGACATTTGGCTTGTCAAATAGTAATTGCTTCGTCCTGAACAAAGCTCCAGTAGTGAGTGCAGGAATCAAAGATCAGTATATTTGCAGTACATACGCCGTGCTTTACAAACATATAAATTAGTTTCTACAGGCCCTCATTAACTTGTGGGGGGGGGAGATAAACAAACCGACTAATGTGATGATGCTTGTAGGAAATTATCTTGCGTTACCAGACCGCTACTGCAACTTGGAGCATAAGTGGCTCACATCACAACCAGTCATTGAAACACAGAATAACAGCGCGAGGAGAAAGAGAGGTAGTAATGACGAAAGAAAGATAGAAAGAGAGAAAAAAGAAAGAATGTAAGTTGGGAACACAGAAATATTATGCTTAGACAAAGAAGAAAGAAGGCAACGATAAAATAAGGATATAAATAAAGCCAGAAAGAAAATATGAACACAGAACGAAAGAAGGAAGCACATAAAAGGAAACGCATAAATACTACGTAGCAGTTGTTATAACTTTTTTTTCAAATACAACACATTTGGTTAATTACTTCACACCCCAACTGAGTCATTGTTTTTAAAGCCACGTGGGTTGTTCCCATGGGTTCCCAAAGATTTAAATTTCCAGCGTAGTAAATGTATTAATCTAGGTATAATCTTGGTTTTTTTCATTTTCATAATGTCACCGTATACCATCAATGTGCTCTTAATAGCTTTACAAATTCAAGGAACCCTTAAGAAGGAGCCAACTAGTTGGAAATGTGTCGTCACGGTGATGTATTTGAGAATTCAGGTCTTGCAGGATATGACGCTGTGTCCTTGTGTTAGTGGTTCCCGATGTTTCAAAGGCAAGTAGTCCATTGAACCTTGACAACGAAGAAACATCCGGAACTAGTATTCCAACGAGAAAGTCTTGCATCCCAGAAAATCTGAAACCTAAGTTGCGAAAATATCTCGAAATTAAGAGGAATATAAGAGAACAACAGTATGAAAGAAGGAAAAAGGACATAAACGCCTAAATAGAAAGGAAAGCGAAAGAAAGAAGAGAAAGGAAGTAATACAGGAAGAAAGGAAGAAAGAATGAGTAAGGTGAAAGGAAACGTAAAGAAAGGAGGCGATATCAAAGAAGAAGAGTGGAAAGGAAGAACTATAAAAGAAAGAAACAAAAAAAACGGAAGGAGGGAAGAGCAGAAGTAAGAACAAAGTATAAAAGAAAAACAAACAAACCAACGAAGACAAATACCGTTATTTCGTTTCTATTTTTTGCAACGTGAGTTTCCACTCTTAGCCAATCGACATTGTGTGAGAGTTTGTCTTGACATGAGAACACGGTCAGTACAGAGCTGATCACCACACTCTCCGAGCTCAGTGTTTGCAGAGCCAAGTGTGGATCTGTCACCGGCACTGACAGGCCATATGCTATATCTCCCACAAGATCTACTGGCTAGCTTAAACAGTTACACATATTTGGTAAAATTAGAGTATGATACTTTCTGTACGAGTAGTAAAATCTGTAGCAGCTTCCTGCGCTGGACCCGATCGATACGAATGTGGCTGTCTCCCTCCCGCCCCCGAGGGTGGGGGGTGGGGAGGGGTGTTGCACCCTAGCCGCCGCAGTAACAACCCACTCTTGTGCCAGCAAGATACTGCACTCACCACAGCGGTTCGCACATCACACGGTATCTTTAAATCTCCGATGTTTACATCATAATACACCACATTAATTTGCACAAAATATTAATAACATTCAATGTAAGCTACATGTTGACACGCCCGTAACACATTTCTTTCACATGCTCTAGAACCGTGTGGAAAGCCGGTCAGAGAAAGGGCATAATGTGTAAATATTTTATCGGCTTTCCTCAGAGGAGTCTGCAGGTACAGTCCGAGACACTACGCATGCCACTTGTTTTAACATCCGTTTAGATTCCTTATGAGTTTTCGTCGTACCATTCAACGGCACTATAGCAACCATGCATTCGGTAAATCCTTTCGCATTAAACCCTGAGTTCCAATACGGATTTAAAACAAGCCTGAGTCATTTACTCAAACTCCAGTTCCTTAAACTCAGTCTCAAACTATAATTCCATCTCCTTTTTGGTCTTCCTAGTGGCTGTTTGAAAAAACAAGAAAATTCCACCAATATGGTGAATTAATTTTTTATTTTCCCTATTGTAATATGGACACTGCTTATCCTAACAAGGGCAGAAGGCGTGTATAAATCACTCAGTTATTGTTATGCCCTGTATTAACCTCGCTTCCATTCAGATATTTTTCTGAAACGTTTCTTATTAAACATCTGCCCTTATGGTTTATTTTAAGAGAGTTTCCATGGTTTAGAAACATGCGAAATAATAACTTATACAGGGCGTTTCATAATGCTGTCCGTGATTACAAACATTTATAACAAGAAAACCAAAGGACCTATCTTAATTGAATTGTTTACAGCCACAGGAAAACTGAAAGTTTTTTTAATTTTTTTTTTTTTGACAATTAGAGATGTTCGATGTGTGCACCACGGGTGACACGGCGCACATCGATACGATATTCAAGTTCCTTCAGCGGTTAATGGGCGACCACTTGATTTCTTCTTGCACAGACACCCAGTTTCAGTAAATCGTTTACACTACGCTCGAATGGTCTTGTCTGTAGGCGGTTCCTTTGCGTACTTTGCACGAAATGCACGTTTCACAGTAACAACAGACTTACTTGTGTGATATTCCAACACACAAAAAGACTTCTCCCACGGAGCGGCCATTTTCTCACTACATTCACTCGCATCGCCTAGCGGCAGAAATGTGAACTACGATTAAAAACAAAATGCTGGAAAAAAAAAAAGAGTTTTCCCTTCTGTCTGTACAGGTTCCGTAAATACGTGTCCTACGGTTTCCCTATAATATTTTTTTGTAATCCCGGAGTACATTATGAAACGCCCTATATAGGTATGTATGCGTATGCCCTTTGGCCGCGCGGTCTAAGGCGTGGGTATGTGGCCACTCGCTTGCTGGTACTCAGGGTTTGAATCCTGCAGGTGACATGGAAGTCTGTCTCTTGTGGGTGTTGTGTGTTGTCAGGTATGTTTCCGCGCCGGGCCTATCACTCGATTAGAGGAGTCCTACCGAGTGTTATGTGAGTGTGATCATGAAGCCGCCATAATGAGGAGGCTCTAGCACACAAGGGCTGTTGCGCTATGGGGTAAAAAATCTATGCAGAGCCTACGAGTATATAAAGTGAAGTTATCCCAATGCTTAACTAAACAACACCATCCTAATATATGGGGTAGAATAGAGCTTCGCTTGTAATTAACCGCCTTACTTCAGAAATCAGCGATCACTCTCACGTCTTTGCTACCTTTTTTTCCCAGGGAAGAGCCGAAGACACACATTGCATGTAGGCTGAATTGGCCCTACAGTAGGTCTGGAGGCTTTACCTTCTGTCTGTGCCGAGAGTCCAACTCCGATTTTCCGGTCTTCCCTTACGCGGGCGAGTGATTGTACCTATCCAAATTAGCTTCAAAAGTTCCCCGGAATTCACTGATATGATTTACAGTAATTGGTACTGTAAGTAAAGAAATGTAAATTGACACCCTTCGTCGCCTTAGCGATGCGGTCAGAAGGAAACGCCCCGAAAAATGGAGAATCAACAGATGATTTCTCCTTCACGACAATGCTCCAGCACACCGGTCGGTTTTGGTCACGGATTTCTTAGCAAACAACAATGTGACAACACTAGAGCATCTTTTATAATCTAACCTGACCCCAGCTGATTTTCATCTGTACCCTCGACTAAAGTCAGCATTGAAGGGGCGGTGATTTTATGGTGCTACTGACATCATTAAGAATGCAACGGAAGAGCTGAAAATGCTGCCATAAAGTGGCTTCAAGGAATGTTTCCAACATCTATACAGTCGCTGGCAGAAGTGCAAAGATGCGCAAAGGAATGTTTTGAAGGGAATGTAGCTTAAATAATTGTACTCTTTTGTATTTCTCAGGAAAAAAAATGATTCCGGGAACATTTTGAAGCCACTACGTTTATAGTGTGTGTGTGTGTGTGTGTGTGTGTTTCTGTATACGCACTCGTACACATGTATCGAAAGTAAATGGTTCCTTCTTTCAAAGCTTGTAGTCGCCACTTCGCCTCGTCTTTTTTGGATTCTAAACACTATTTACTCTTATGTATCTAAAATCAACAATGTGAAATTACTTATCGTATTTGCAAGATCCAGATTTTCTCCTTATTCTGCGCCAGACAGTTCCAGCACACACGAAATCTCGTTTAAATATTTTATAGTATTTTCATCATTCCGTATAGAAGGAGGAAAAAAATATTGATTCATCTTTCACATTCTCATATCGTGACGTGCGCTTTGCTCGTATTTCTGTCAATTCTCTGGGAAAGATTGCACCTACGGCCCATCTGACAGGGATAATTGCCTTTTATGAAAACAGTAATATATAGGAGAGTAGTATTTATTTCGGATTTTTTTTCCATCTCTTGTACTTAGAGTGTTACGTTTTGTGAAAGACAGAATATAAATTTGGTTATACGGGTATACTTGGTTTCTGAGGTTGGTTCGTAATTTGAATGAAGTTCGGCGTCGAGTGGAGGGATATTGAAGCTACTGTTTAAATTGGTCCGACAGAAATGGATACTGTATAAATCACTGGATCCAACCCTTGCAACTGAGAATGGAAATATATTAACTTCCAAAATGTTACGATCCCTTCGGATTATTATGCTGTGGAGAGATTCCAGTAACGGAAGAAGTCGAAAATGTAATACCCATCGTCATAACCCTTTTGGAAAGATTTGAAAGGTATAATCAGTCCGGAATTCACATATATTCTGCGGAGTATTTTGCGATTTTGTAAACTTTCTTTAATGCGATTTCACTTATTGCAGAAAAATCCGAGTATATATTAATGTTACTTATTAACACCGCAAGGAACCAGAAATTTTTCGTTTTTTAAAACATTTCAATGAATGCATTCCAGATTCTTGTACAAAGTGTACTTTTTTTGTTGTTCAATCTCTTTAGGCTTATTTGTATCGCTACAGAAGTTTTATTACATTTAAATCTGGCAGAGATGCTACGGCAGGACAGATGCAGAATTTTTGGGGTTTGGCGTGTTCGTGTTAATAAAAGGAAATTACACCACATCTGTCTGTTCCGTGAACTGTAGAGGTGTTGTAAGTGCATATTTTGAAAATCGGCACTATTTTACAAGACTTCTACGACGGTATTAAGCGGTTAATGTATTATATACCCTTTCAACACGCTGGGCGTTTTGAAAAAGTCCCTAGATATTAACTTCATTTTGAGAGTGAAGCACAGTAGTAGTTCAGCTGAACGTACAAAACTGTATTAAATTTATCGAAAAATTTTAATATTCTTCTAAATATAAGCTTCGTCATGATCAGCTTATTCAACTTGTAGTTTTGTCATGCGGATAGACTAGTGACTGTATAAATTAGCATGACTTTAGTTATTTTATTCACTTCATGCCTAATATCTCTAAAGGTAATGTTACTGCACATATGAATTATTCAAACGCATTTCAATTCATACGTTTTGCTGGCCGTTAACCTTCCATTTTATGTTGCAAGAGATATTCCATTGGCTCATTTTCTATTGGTTTTTGGTAATGTTGTGATGTGGGGTTGGACATTTATTAGTATTCCTTCAAAACTTCGTGATATATTCTAAGGTATTACGAAACAAGTTGGGCAGACGTTTTTGATATTCTGTTTGCCATTTTGCGGATAAGTAATTTTCGGTCTTACAAGTAAGATTATCAAGACGGGCAAAAGAAGGCATTCAGATATTATCGTCCGTTTGCTAGTAGAGGGTGCGTTTTTGCCTGTCCACATATTAAATAGAGAATATGTAAACACCTATGCTTGTAGTTACAAGAGTCAGAATTATTAGTCCATGAAAAGCGTCTTCAAATTTTGATGTTTTGCTGGCCGTGCTTCTCGATATAATCTTAGTAATTAAACAACTTAATGCACAAATTATTATTTTATAATAAACTTATTATAAAACAAGAATTTGTCCATTAAGTTGGCTAATTACTGAGAAAAAAATCGTCTTCAAAGTCGAAATCTGGAAGCTTTGGTTTTGAAAGAACACCGTGAATTAATTCTCATTTATGTTTGTGTGATCAAGATTTATTAATGAAAACCCCCTGTCGCTTCATACCAGATAGTACAACGTTACCATATTTAAAGTTCAATTATATATAACAGAACTTAGACCAGTGATGCATCATAGATTGGTATTGTGCTAAACAGTCATGACACCAAATTGCAGGGATTGTTACAGCTAGTGACAGTGGCAGGTGTACTCAAGATCCACGGCCAGATGTATGAAAATGATAACAAGTTAACCATTTGAAGACTAGAACTAATCCACGTCATAAAGATTCAGTTCGCACCTGAACACGGAATAAATAGTACGTGCTGCCATTATAAAGATCTGTCGGATGCAGTATAGAGAAGCAACTGTTGTTCATTTTAATGACCGTATGGGACACATAAATGCAGTATGTGGACAAAATACAGAAATTCAGTGTTAAATATGTTGGTTCCGATAATTACCGTTGGGCGTTAAACGATTAATATTGTTTGTACTCTGAATAGCAATACGCGTATATAATTTATCATTAACTGGATACAAAATACGACAACAAGTGATGTGTGCTGATGTTGTCCTCTGGACTGTTCGAAGCTCTTGTCCTTAGTTTACGCACTTCTTTATGGCCTCGTGATTGGCAACAACATACCGGACGCCTGTGCCTCTTACAGTGTTAGTTGTGTTCATCATTTCACCTACTGAATGCCCAGTTAGGTTTGGAGAGCACATGGAAAAGATGTGTAATATGTCACAGAATAAAGAGCGCTTTACAATGTATAAAGAATTTGCTCCCCCCCCCCCCCCATTTCCGAAAAATAACAATAGCGCTCCAAAACGGAATGTCAGAATTTCAAGTGCACTGGTGTCGGAAAACGTTGGGCTAGAGATGAAACCGAAAGAGAACTGAATCGTGTGCCTCAGGGTTTTTCAATTTTTTTTTGTGTTTTTGACTAATTTTGTTAGTTATCTCATGTTGAAAATCCAGTCCATAACTCGGATGTATTTGTCAAGGTTATGAACAGCCTGTTAAAGGTCAGTTCAAACGGTAATGATTTTGACTTGCATAGCGGTGGTTACCGGTTCGAATTTCGGGTGGGGGAGGGGGTGAGGCTGAATAACCTGAGCCAAGTTACTACTTGATATTATGTCAGGGTGACTTCGATACACATCTTTCCCAATCCTTTATACTTTAGCGTCCAATAATTCGACGCTATAAATTCTGAAATAATGACAGCGTCATATAATTAAAAATATAAAACTGATAAGGACCTTGCATTGTTTATCCATTAGTCTCTTAAAAACAGTTGTCTTTAATTTCTTGTTTCAGTCTATACTCCGTCATTAATACGAAGTGTTTGAATTTTTTAATTCTGTGTCTGTGGCACAAAATGTTGATGACAGCAGATTAGATACTTAATTCGTAAAAATTATGATATTGTTTTACATGTAATTGCATAGTTCCCAATCACGAATTTGACGTTCAGGTGACCGTGCATCGTGATAAATTCTTATAATAAAACCAACTACATACACTAATTTCTCAAATTTTTTTGGGAATAAAAACTCCACATGTTTCGAACAGTTCCTCTGTCCATCGTCAGGAGTTTTTCACTGCACACATAGCAATGGTTTATGCCATACAGGTTTGCTGACAGCTTGCGAGATGTCAGCAAACCATTGCTGTGTGTACAGTGAAAAACTCCTGATTATGGGCAGAGGAACTGTCCGAAACATGTAGAGTTTTATTCCAAAAATAAATTTGAGAAATTAGTGCGTGTAGTTTGTTTTGTTATAAGAAGTTCCCAATCACATTTTGCATCTTCCTCATCATTTTACACTTACTATTCGTTATTCTAGGGGACCGCGGTGGCACAGTGGTTAAGGTGCTGTGCTACAAATCGGAAGGTCGCTGGTTAGATCCCAGCTGATGTCATTGGAATTTTTCATTGACATAAAATCCTTCCGATCGCACTATGGCCCTGGGGTCGACTCAGCCTCTAACAGAAATGAGTGCCAGGAGTATTT